>CDYM01019831.1_pt1 | contig 30571 bp, 29 predicted proteins | sample 554981 | NCBI WGS metagenome assembly CDYM01 (sample SAMEA3182081, study PRJEB8094) | gut metagenome | biome: human; feature: gut; material: Stool; isolation source: human stools | place: Canada | collected 2012-12-04 | reverse complement strand
GATTATTATATTTTATATATTATAACTCATTTATACTGATATAAGAATAGAAATAGAAACCAACTAACAGTTCCCTATCTATTCTTTCAAAAAATCTTAGTATGAATATAGTTAGCACAGACACAACTTTTCGCGGCACTCCACTGGAGAGTATATTTAGGACCAGTAAAAAAACGATTCAAGAATATGTAAGAGAGATTGATCGCCATTGCAGATATAAATCTGTTCAATCTCAGGTAACACGGGGCGTTGTTTTGGATGACCGTGGTCCATTAATTGATTTATATGAAGCATGTGTACAACAAGATGCACATTTAAGTGCTGTATTGGAAACTGTAGAATCTCAAATCATAGGTGAGCGTTATATGTTAGCGCGACAGAATGAGCGTGGCAAGTATATAAAAGATGTAGAAGAAACCAAAAAGATACAAGGCTCTCAATTTACAAAGATAATCAAGGGAATTGTTGAGTCTAAATGGTATGGATACACCTTGCTCGAAATTATGCCTACGATAAACCCGTTAACAAATAAGTTGGCTGAAGTAAATATCATAGAAAGACGTAATGTGTTGCCTAATCAAAATAGGGTTGTTAGAAGGCAGGGGCAATGGACGCCGGGGTGGGATATAACCTCAAACCAATATTCCTGTAACTATATTCTTATTAATACAGGGACATTAGGGCTGTTTTCTGCAACTACCCCCTTGATATTGGCTAAGAAATTTACATTAGCTAACTATGTAAATTTCTCACACACATATGGCCAGCCTATCATTCACGGTAAGACAGAGTCTGAAAGCATTCAGGACCGACAAAGATTGGCTCAAAGTATAGCCAACGCTGCTCAAAATAAAATTGTTGTTACAGGCCTGAATGACGAAGTGGACATAAAGACTTTTACAATGTCTAATTCTGAGCATATTTATAGTAGCCTTATTGAGTTTGTAAACAAAGAAGTTGCCAATTTAATTGTCGGTTCTTCCTCAATGGCTGGAGAGACACAATCTTATGTAGGATCCACTAATGCGCACCAAGATATTTTTCGGGAACGGATTGAGGTTTACCGGGAATATATTGAAAATGTTATGAATGAAGAGATTCTTCCACGTCTGGTTGATATGGGATATATTAAATCTGGCTTGGAGTTTAAATACGCCAATCGGGTAGAGATGAGCAACAAAGATAAAATCAGTTTATATTCTTTTATAACAGATAAATATGAGGTATCGGCGGATGAAATTGAAAAAGAATTTGGCATTGTAGTGGGTAAACAGTTTAACGCTTTATCAGAAATGATTGGTGGCGGTAACAATATGACTGGCGCACACTCTAATGACAGACATATTATGACTGATGAAGAGTATTATAAAAGATACGGATACCAGCGTGGGGAAAAACCTAATCGAACCAGGCAGGTTGAAAATTTTTTGACGGAAGAGGAATAAAGGATAGCGGTTTCTCTTCCGTCACAGCGGAATCCGAGTCAGCCACTGAAGATGAAGATAACGCTGAATATCTTGCTATCTATGCTGTTTTTCAAAAATTTTTACGGGATTACGGCAATGCGGATAACCGTTGGGATTTGCTGGAAGAAATGATGGACTTACGTTCAGAATTTGCATTTAACCATGCAATCAAGGGTTTTGGTATGGACTTTGAAAAGGCATTGGATTTACTTCGCAATCATAATGATGGGCTGACAAAAATGGAGAAAGAACAACGTAATGTGTTGGTAGCAGCTTTGGACAATCTCGTTGACTTTGCTGTAGCTGAAGAATTTCAAATGTTCGCCAACCTCCCTGACGACCTTGACATTGATGACGAAGAAGATATTAAAGAGGCTGAAAGTGTTTTTTATCGATACAATAATATATACTCATCTATAGAGAATGGAGACATTGAGTATGCTATGGGGGTTGCTGCTGGGTGGGTCTCTTATAGCGAGAACACTGTGCTTACATATATGACCCAAGGGGATAATAGAGTACGCCCGTGGCATCTTGCATTAGAGGGAACCAGTTATCGAAAAGCTAATTTCCCAGCATGGCTAATTCCGCCTATTGAACATGGGTGTAGGTGCTTCTTGGTGGAAGAGGCTTCAAGCGTCCTTAACTGTACACAATTAGCACAAGTAGTGGGACAAGTCAATGAGATGCCAGATTTTATCAACCCTGTATTTAAAGAAAGTGTTGCAAAGGGTGGGCGTATATTTAGCAGTGCTCATTCATATTTTAGTGTTCCGAAAAAGTATAAAAAGAAGTTACGCACCATTGCTAATAGAATAAAAGGAAAATGGTTGGAAAAACAATAACTCCTAAGCAATTAGCTCAACAGTGGCTAACCCTTCCTAATAGATTTGAAGTTAATGTATTTAACTTTGAAACATTAATAGGTAACGCTGCAAAAAAAATATTTAAGGATTCTTTCTATCTCCGTAGATTTAATTCTGCTGGTACGTTTGCGTGGGAAAATAGAAGCGATCATAAGCCCCATCCCATATTAGAGGAAACTGGAACACTCAAGCATTCGATTGTATGGGACCGTTTTCACTCCAGCAATAGCCGTGGAATTAAAATTTTTACAGACCCTGACATGTTCCGATTCAGTAAAAGGCAATATGGAAGAAATTTCTGTTATGCGGCTATACACAATGAAGGGGGGCAAGTTGCCAAATCCGGCTCTCCAGCACATAATATTAAGAAAAGACAATTTATAGGTTATTCAACAACCGTAGCTGATAAAATTACATCTTATAGCATTCGTATTTTTGATGGCTTTCCAAAATGATAGTAGAAAAACATAAATTAAATACACAAGACAACTTAACGGACACGATAGAGAAAAGCCCTACCGCACTCGTTGATAAAGACAATACAACATTAGAAGAAGTGGAAAACAATCCGTTGGAAGATGTGTATATGGCTGTTAGACGGGTGTTGGAATCTCTTCACACCAACCCTGATGATGAAAGTTCCCCCAAACTGTTTCGGACAGTAAAGATAGATAACGGACAGTTTGAACGTATTGTCCGCACACGTGGCAACACAGAATACGGTATACCTTTTCCTGCGGCATTTATCCGATTTGTAAATGTACGTTATTTGGTGGCCCAGCAACGAATAGGAGAGGGACGCGCCACCATGCGTATTAGATTCGTACTTAATGATTTAAACAATGGGGATGATGTTGTAGAAACACATGGATTTCGGGTTTTTCAACAGATTAATGATGCTATTCAGGACGCAAAAGATTATGAGGCAGCGTTAAACGAACGATGCAACCTTACTTATTTTGATATGCCAGAATCTTTGGATCATGGGGTACAACCGTATTGGATTGATTATGAAATATGGTTTAGAACATCCTCTTCATTCCAGTACCGGAAATGGGTGGATAGATACTTGGTCATGCCACCGTTCACAAACCATTCAGACGCACCGGAACACGATACAGATGCGCATGGGGATCATGATAAGCCTAAAATTGAAGAGGTTGCAAAATTTGAGCCTTCAGTAAATACTCTACCGGAAGATAACGTTTAAAAAGCGAATTCAAATATCGTCGGAACAGAGGCGAATGCTTGCTCTCTTTTACAGAAAACATACTGTTTCTCAATTATATATCAATCGTCGAAAGGTTCATTAATCACTTCCTTAAAAGAAGTGTTTTAGAGGATTCACAACCATTAGATAGGCAGACATCTATTCTTGTGAAAAAGCTCAAATGAAAACAGATGAATTAAAATATGTAGTTGGGGAAGCGCAAGAGGCAAAGCCTGTATATATGCGTTTCTACGGCCGTATCAATGAAGAAAGCACCCGTCAATTCAACGATGAGTTCTTATGGGTTCAGGACTATGTGAAGCCTTCTAAAATTGTGATTAGCATCAATAGCGAAGGCGGGAGCGTATTGTATGGAATGGGAACCTTCTCTATTATACAACAATGTCCCATTGAGGTTGAAACTATTATTGAAGGAATGGCTGCATCAATGGCTTCTGTATTATGGGCTGCCGGCACCCGTTCTTACATGCGCGATTATTCAATTTTAATGATTCACAATCCATTTGTACGCGAAGAAAACGCCTCCCCTGACAGCGAACAAATCGTAAAGGCTTTTCAAAAGCAGATCGAAACAGTCTACCATAAGCGATTTGGTCTGACGAAAGAAAAGATACGGGAGATTATGGACGGCAAAGAGGGGTGTGACGGTACTTACTTCGATGCGAGATCTGCCGTGAGCGCTGGAATATTGCCGGCGGACCACGTCCTAAAAACATCAAAACAGGTTTGCACTAAAGTTAAAAATCAAATTGAAGGAGTTGTGGAAGCAGGCGCTCTGCAAAAAATAATGGCTTCTATTAATGCAGAATTGGAAGATTTTAAACCACTTGACGTTTCCGACTCTATTCCTAATCAAAATCAAATAAACAATTCAAATTCAAAAGAAACGATGGACAAAGAACAGGAATTCGCATTTGGTTCTGTATGTGCCCAGCTCGGTTTGGAGAAAGACTCTGAAGTTTCAACTGTCATTACTCGCATTGACGCATTGAAGAATGCAGAAAAGAAAGCAAGAGAAATTCAGGCTTCATACGATTCTCTGAAAATTCAAAAAGAAGGGGTGGATGCGCAACTTACCAATGTTCAAAATGAATTGACAACGGTTAAAGAAGAGTTGCAAAATTACAAAGATGCTGAAGAAGCGCAACATAAAGCGGATATTGAGCAGTTTGTAGAAAATGCAATTTCTGAGGGTAAAATTAGCCCCGATGCAAAATCTAAATGGGTAGAAATGGCAGCAAACAATTTTGAGATGGTACAAGAGACCTTGAACTCCATCCCCAAACGTGATAAAATTTCTACTGAAATAGCAAATGATCCTGCCAATGTAGAAAATGCAAAAAATCAAATTACTGAGGCAGAAAAGAAAATGGCTAAGGCTGTTGAAGCTGTAGTCGGACCTGATTTCAAATTTAGAACACTTGATTAAACACAAACAATATAAAACATGGCAAGTTCTGTAAATTTTGCGCAAAACACTTATTCCGGTGAGGTCCTTGAAGATTTACTGACCTATACAGCGCAAGGCAACGACACATACAAGGAAGGTTTGATTCATATCAAATCAGGCATTCAGTTTAAATACACCATCCCATCAGTTCAATTGGGTAAGGTGATCCAGGACAATGTTCCAACGCCTACTTCTACTCATGGAGCGGGAGAAGGGACTACAGGCGGGTTGAACCAATACACTTTCACAGAACGTTATTTGGAACCGCAGGAGTTCATGGTATATCTCGAATTTAATCCGAGAGATTATGAAAAGTATTATCGGTTTGCACAGCCGGATGGAAACCTGGTATTCCGCGAACTGGACCCGAAAGTACAGGCAAAAATGCTCCGTCTTTTGATGGACAGAAAGAACGAGTATATCGGTGAATCTATTTGGTGTTCTGCAAAAGGTGGAAAAGAAGCGGCTAAAATCACAGCTCCAAGCGGTTGTACAGAAATAGGCGGCGAGAATGCGGGCGGACCGATGAAATATTTTGACGGTGCTATCAAACGTATTTTGGCAAACACTTCGTCCAAAGCATCAGAAACTGAAAAGGCTGGTGGACAAGTAGTTATTGCTGGTAACACAGAATTGACTACTGGTGCCAATGTAGAAGCTGCTTTCAACGCAATGTGGAAGAAATGCCCGAAACAAATCCGTAAGAAAGCAGGGTTGGTATTTGTGTGTGGCTGGGATATTTGGGACCTGTACGATCAATATCTGAGCGACAAGCAAGTGAAATACTCTGATAACACCAAGGTTAACGAATACCGTTTCAAAGGCAAACGTATTGTACCTATTGTAGGTATTCCGGAACATACCATCTTGCTCGGAGAGTTTACTACCGGTATGGAATCTAACTTATGGATGGGTGTTGACTATGCCAATGACACCGAAGTAGTAAAGGTTGAGCGTTTGCAGGCCAACAGTGAGTTCTATTTCTTCCAGATGCGTATGAAAATGGATGTAAACATTGTTCGCCCGGCTGAAATTGTAGCCTGGACTGCTTATAAGAATGCGGAATAACGAGTTGACTGATATTATATATGGTTTAATCACGAGGGAGTGGAGCTAAAACTCCATTCCCTTTTTTAATTTTTAGTTATGGCACGTAAAAAAAAGACCCAAGATCCGGAAGACGAAAACGTCCAAACACAGGAAACCACAAACACACCAGATATACCGGATACTTTAAACGAAACAACAGCAGGCGACAATGTAGAGGAACAAAGAGATATTGAAAGTGACAGCACAATGGTCACTGAAGAGCTGCCGGATGAAGGCACGGATATGGAAGAAATTCTCCCATCTACACCTGTCCCGGAACCAACAAGGCAGTTGTTGCAAAAGTTCCCTAATTACCAGGAACTGTACATTGATGCCAAAGGAGGGGTGTACACAAAAGACACTCAACCTAATTTGGTTACAGAAGCTATTCTTTATCAAAATCCGTATTACAAACAATAAAATTTACAAATATGGCATTAGGTGGCGTATTTATGAGTGATACCGATGGGAACATTGGAACAAACTCTACAACTTCAACTGAGAAGGTCACAGGGCTACTGTTCGATATTTCCAAACAAGCTAAATTCTTTGAAGAAGGTGCAGGTTTGGCTGTAAAGGATAAATTGCAAGGCAATGTTATAGAAATCAATTCTATGGACGATTTGAAGGAATTGGGAATTGCTGCACCCTCTGATGATCCTAAAAATGATTTACTTTTTGGAGTGCCTTACTATCATATCAATCATTTCTTCAGCATACAGGGTGACAATGGACGTTTATTCATAATGTTCGCAAATTGTGGCGCTGATTGGAATGCTATTGACCAAATGCAACATGCCGCACACGGTATGATTAACCAACTTGGTGTTTGGACAGAGCAGTCTTTGTGGAAGCAAACTGACCCTGAAGCAGGAACATATAGTATTGATTTGGTTGCAGATTTACAATCAAAAGCCTCTTCTTTGGCGGACGAGAACGCTCCTTTATCAATCTTGTTAAACGCAAACTCTGCGGTTATCGCTACCAGTGATGAGCCTGTTAAGAAAGTCGAATTGGCAAAAATACCGACTTGTATAACAAATGCCCGTTTTGTTACAGTATTGCTCAGTCAAGGGTTAGATAAAGATGTGTCAGCAATGCAGCTTGCCAACCCAAATCTAACTCCTGTAGGAAATATTGGTGCTGCACTTGGATGTGTAGCTTTGGCAAGCGTGCAAGAGTCATTTGCGTGGGTTAACAAATTTAATCTGATTGGGTATTTCCCTGACATTGAAATGGGGTTTGGTGATGTTGCATTGAATGATGGCCAGCAATTGACCAGCACTTTAAAGTATTCTTCTTTAAACAGAACGCAACTGGATACATTGGATGATAAGGGGTATGTTTTCTTGTGCAAATATTCAGGATTAGAAAGTGGAATATATTTCTCAAAAGACCAGACATGCTCCAATGGAGATTACCGGACAGTTGCCAGAAATCGTACAATTCATAAGTCAAGACGCGCTGTACGCAATGCCTTGTTGCCTTATGTACACTCTCCATTAAAAGTGGACCCCGCTACCGGCTACTTATCTTCAGCCAAAAATACAATGTTTCATAATATCGTTTCCGACATTCTCAACACAATGCAAACCAATGAGGAAATTTCCGGTTTTTCGGTGACAATTGACAAGAATCAGAATGTATTGAAGAACGACACACTGATTATCAAATATTCACTTGTTCCGGTAGGTGTTGCATCTTGTATTGAAGTAATAGAAGGTTTGGCACTAACCAATAAATAATAAACAAGATGGCAGCAATAATTAATAATGTAGCATATAGCTGGTCAATGATACGCATTTCCATACCAGCTTTGGATATTTCTGAAGACTCCACTATTATGCAAGGAGTATCTGAAATAAAATGGAATAAAGTTCGTAAAATCGAGAACAACTATGGAATTGGCGGTAATGCCATTAACCGTGGTTTTGGTAATAAGACTTGCACTGCATCTATCACAATGGACTACAACACGGTTTCACAACTGAGAGCGCTGGCTGGTTCTCTGATGGATTTAGGCGAGTTTGATTTGATTATCTCGTTTACCAATGCGTATGCAGGAGCTGATTGGACGGCTGAAACCGTTACTTTAAAGGGATGTATCTTCAATGAAGATGGCATGGAAAGCAAGCAAGACGATACAAATATTGCGAAAGAGTACAATCTGAATCCTTTTGATATTATTACAGGAGAAGGTACAAGTTCTTGGCTGTAATTATAACATTATTATTGTTTTGAAAGCGAGTTGGAAACAGCTCGCTTTTTTTATTTTATATTATTGCAAACTTGATTTAACAGCTTGATAAATAAATACTTATCAAGCTGTTTTTAAGAAGTAAAGATAACGATTTTGCAACCATGCGAATTTCAGTGTTTTGCGTTGCTATGCTATCAAATAACTCTTTAGTTCGTTCCAAACGGTACAATAATTATTTTCGATAAAAAATTTTCATTTTTTAGTTCTGTAGTTTCGATAAAAAAATTATTTTTGCAAAAAATATCAATATGAAACTTTTTGAATATGCTTGGTTTACTGATTTTCATGGAACTATAGAAGACCTAAAATTATTGGCCATGAAAGAAGATTGGGATTATAAGAATAGTCCCATCGGGAAAAATCCAATATTAGAAAATTACATAAAGCACACATTCATAAAACTTTACGAAGAGCATAAAGTATTAGAACAAAATGGGTATTCATTATTTAATACAGGATTAGTTACTGATTATCAAGAAGAAATATTTGCATTATGCCAAAAAAATAAAAGACCAGGGTCTATCCAATGGTTTTTCTTAGGATGGCGTAAGGCCAGCGACAGAGATTTAATGAAATTCACCAGTCTGCCCGAAAATGCAAACTACTTTGAGAATTCGTCAGATTTGATATATGACACAAAATTGGAGTTGCGTACCAATGTTAATCATATTATAGATGACAATATAGAAAGATTTCCGAAAGCATTACAATCTATGGATAAATATCAATTGGGAGTTCTGCTTCAAGGTACAATAAACGATGCCATTAGAAGGATTAGACGAAACTATAAAACGGCAGTTCCTCAATATTATGATGGGCGTTTACAATTATTATTACCATTATGTTTGACATCTAAAGCATCTGCCGATTTAGCTTTAGTTATAGAGAAAGAGAACGGGGTTTATCGAGCATCAACATGTCTAACACTTGATATGGCTATAAATAATGCGAGATTAATTGCTAAGCCAGATGACGAATGGTTAAAAGTATAAAAAAAGATTGTAAATATGAAATGATTGTGCTATTTTTGCAATCAAAATTAAGTATAAAAGATTATATCATTTAAACAGAAAAATAAGTTTAGATTTACAAAAAAAAGAAGATACATTTAAAAGACAGATTTAAAGATTGATTATATGAGAGCGCTTTTATGGTGCTCTCTTTTTTTTATCTTATTATATGTCTTTTCCGTTTTCTTTATAAAACAGAAACTGAAAAAATCTTTTATCAAATAAACACCAGCAATAGTCATTAATCCCAAATATTCCCAAGTATTGAAGTCAATACCTCTTATTTTTTGTAGCACATATAATGCTATTTGAATCAACTTTTGTTTGTATTCACTCATCAGTAAATTAAACGATTTTGCAATCGTGTTGGGATCTCTATAAACAACAAATATCAGCATTTAAAAATAAAAAATCATCAATCAGGCAACCATCTTTTTTCTTTTGTTCTATTCATAGATAAAAGACACTAAATATTTAATCAATAGAAATTATGGAAAATCAAAACGACGATTTCCTCATGCCTGAGAAAATTCAGACTGAGATTGAAAAGAAAGTAAAAGAGCTGAAAGATTCGGACCCCAAACTGAAACGTGTATTCCCGATTTTGGTAGAGGGAGATGAAGATGAAGGCGAAAAGCCATACTATATCGGCTACTTTAAGCAGCCACCCTTCCCGGCGTTCAGCAAGTATCTGTCCCTTTCCCAGAAAGACCAAGCCGGTGCCATGCGAGAATTGGCAAAAGACTGTTTCATAGACGGTGACAAGGAATTGATAAAAGACGATTCGCTGTTTATCTACGGTCTTATGCCTCATTTGGCTAAAATTATCGAGATGCGCAAAGGAAGACTCGTAAATTTATCAAATGCTGGGAAGTAAGAGACGATCAGTTTATCCGTCACAGACAGATATTCATACGGCATTATTTTCCCAGCGTAAATATAGATGAATTAGACGATGAAGAGTTTGCGATACTGTCGGAAGAAGCCGCATGGCTTCATAGCAAAATGCTTATAACTCAACAGGCAAACGCGCTTGGTATGCTTGCATAAAGCGTCTCGTTACCCATCTTTTACCAAAGCCCCTTATTCACAATTGGATAAGGGGCTTTTTCAATCTTTCAAGGTATCAAATCGCTATTCTTTAGAAAACATAAAAAGATGGCAGAGAATTATATCGTTAATTATCAGATAAACGTGAACTCCAACCCAGCATTGGAGTCTATACGTAAGTTTCAGCAAGCCACGGCTGAAATGGAAGCGTTGACAAAACGCTTTGATGTTATTGCAAAAAGCATTGGCAAAGTCAACTCTGCATTGGCTTCTATCAATACAAAACCAATTGATATAAAAATTAATACCAGCGCAGCAGAGCAAGGCCTCAAACGTATATTGGGACACCTGGAGGCAATCAAGAAACAATCAAAAGCTGTATTGGGTGGGGCAGCAAGTAAGCCTTTGTATTCATTTTCGGATATAAAGAAGCTTCACAACACTATCAATTCAATAAACGGTACTTTAATACAGCCAAAGGCTAATACGGATAACGCCATAAAAAGTCTCGACAAATTATTGGCGAAAATTAATGAGATTAAATCAAATAGCAGGATTACCATAACAGCAAGCGCTGCCGGAGCCTCCAAAGCAGCTTCCAGCAATACCTCCAGAACCGGTATCCCAGTTGTACGCATGGCAAGGGAAACAGGAGCTGGACACAGTACCTACTTATACCCGTCTACCCGACAGGTATTGGGGCCAACATATGCTAATACGGGAACAAATGTTGCTGGAGAAATGATTAAGGGCATGGGGGTTGCCTATGGACTCAGCTCTTTAATGTCGGGGGTAACTTCTGTTTTTAGGGATGCTTCTGCCTATGATAACATAACTCAAACCACTAAAAACATCCTTCAGGCTCACGATAAAAATATAGGTTTCGAGGCCCGATTTGACGAAATGAACCAACTCATGCGCCAGGTTGGTGTGGAAACCAAATATACGGCCCCGCAAGTTGCTGAAGCCGGTAAATTCTTGGCTATGGCGGGGTTTGATGTTGATCAGATAAAACAAGCCGTTCGCCCTATATCAGATATTGCACTTGTTGGTGATACAGATTTGGGAGAGACAGCGGATGTCGTAACCAACATTATGACCGCTTATGAAATCCCCGCAAAGCAAATGGATAACACAGCCGATATTCTTACAATGACATTCACAAAAACAAACACAACATTGTTGGAGTTGGCAGAATCATTTAAGTATGCTGGTACGGTAGCTCACCAATCAGGACTGGATTTTGAAACAGCATCTGCTGCATTAGGTGTATTGGGCGATGCCGGTTTGAAAGGTTCTCATGCAGGTACAACATTGCGTATGATGTTGTTAAATATGATGAACCCTACAAAAAGGGGACAAGAAGCGTGGGATTTATTAGGTATTAGTACCAAAGACAAGAACGGCAACCTGAGGAATTTTACTGATATTTTGAGCGAATTGCATGAGAAGCAGCAAAGCATGACTTCCGGTGATTTTACAACATTAATCAACAAAATGTTCAGAGTTACCGCAGCGCCGGGTGCGTTGGCATTGATAAATAATGTGGGAAAGGTGCAAGAAGTAACCGGACTCAACAAAAATTCAATGGGGCTTGCTTCAAATTTGGCTGATGAGAAGAAAAACACCATACAGGGTCTGTGGTATCAGATGACTTCCGCATTTACGGAAACTGGAATGCAGGGATTTGAACAGATGCAGGGAGCAATCCGTGATTTTCTCCAACGAATGATTGAGTTGATGAAATCCCCCCAATTTGCCACAGCATTGAAAAACGCAATGGATATGTTCTTGAAAATAGCCAATGTAATTGTTGACGTATTTAACAAGATTATGACCATGTGGAATTTGGTACCAAATTGGGGTAGAACAGCATTACAATGGTTTATAAAAATCCAAATGGTATCAGGTGTTGTTGCGGGAATCGGGCAGAGTATATTAAGTACTGTGTTGATGGTACGTGCAGTGTTTATGGGAGATTGGTTATCAAAAATCCTTTTAAAACCTCTTTTTACTGCTCTTGTCTATATGGTACGGATATATAATATAGAAAAGAGCCGTTATGGCTTAAACAAAAGAAAAGCTATTCTTAATACGTTAGGTGGTAGTTTGTTGTATGGTGGAGGTAAAATCAAGCAGTGGCTTGTTAGTGGAGAATCAATAGGTAATGTTGTTGCAAATAGTGGCGGTAAAACAATTAATAATCTTACCCAAATGGGTGGCGCAACACTATGGGGAATTATAAAAAAAATTACGCGTTCTTTATTAACCAAACCTATGGGCTGGGGCTTTATGGTAGGAACAGCTATCACTTATATAGGTTCTAAAATTGATGACGCATATAAAATAACAGAAGCCGCCCGCCAGGCCAATGAAGCATGGGCACAAAGTTATCGTAATTTGAATGTCGACAAACTTAAATTGTCAGACCCAGATGCTTTAATGATAGGCAATATGCGCATATTCAATAACGAATTGTTAACCCAAAACGAGCGTATTGCCCAGTCTACTGAATTATGGCATCGTTATTGGATAGAAAAGAACGGTCCCAAACAAAGCGTGGATGATCAGACCAAGTTCTTTGATACAGCCGCAGGCAGAGATCCGGAATTGCTACAACGATTGGAAGCCGCAGACCAATGGACAGGCGTAGATAAAACTTTCCGCTCATTGTTCAATGCTTTGGGAATGAAGCAGACTTTCCAAAAAGGATTGAACGGGGAAAATTATTATGCGTATGAATTGCACGGACGTACTTTAAGCGGAACAAATACAAATGTTTTTGCGAGTAATGGAGAAATAAGCGAACAGGTAGCCGTTCAAATGATGCTGGCTCAATTGGCGGATCATAATTCCAAAGAGAATCTGGATTTGAGCAAATATCTTTTGCACACAGCCACTTCTGCTCGCAATTCCAAGGATTTGTCTAATATATTAAGGAATGCCGCAGACAGGTTTATTCCTAAAATGGGTAGTTGGGATCCTAAATGGGATTGGATTAGTGCAGAAACATTCCACGATGACATGACTGAAGGGGACGTGCACCGTTCACAAGCGTATATACGGCACCTGATTAAGATTATGCAGGGAACAATTAGCGCGTGGAACGATTATGCTTCAATTCTTAGGGATTTTGAATCCGGCCAAACCATAGACCCTATAAGAACCCAAAGAATATTACAAGGATTGTTTGGCCCCTTATTTGATCCTACAGAAGGGTTGTTCGGAACCGAAGGTTGGACCAAGCGCGTGCAGGATATTGTAAACAATCCAGATAAATATAATTTAGAGAGCGAACAGGCTGCTGTTGATTATATTACAGAAACATTTGACCGATTGCTTTCCTGGTATGATGATTTATATTCCGGGCACAAATCATTGTTTGCCCCGTTCATAAACCGAACGCCTATACAGAATCTTTTGAAAGAAGGGGATGTACTGCCAGCTGGTGGATTTTATGGACCTAAGGGCGAAGGGGAGACCGCAATCTTTGGTGGTGTAAAGTATGTATCAAAGTCGGTTGCTCCATACGCTACCCCTCAATGGGTAGATACAACCGGGAAAATATATACTCCCAAATCAGGCAAGGACGCCTTTCAATTGGATCCGACAACAGACCAAGATTTGGCTTCCAGTATTCATAATGGTTTGGACCAATCTAAATACAAAAGCCATTATAATAATTACAATGCCGCTCCCAAACAAATGATAGTACGTATTGAGAATTTAATGCGCGTTGATCACCAAACCATTGATATGACGGATGAGAGGCAGTCTGCGGCACTGGCAAATATAAAACGGGAAATGGCCGCAGCTTTATTAGATGTAGTTCAAGATTTTAATGAAAATATAGCATAATATGAGTTTTGTCAGTTCTTCATTTTCTAAATTAACAATAAATGTCGGCAATGGGTTAGCGCATACAGGTATAAATGCAGCTTTTTATGCCGCTAATTATAAAAAAAGAGATGGTCAGTTGAAGTTTATATCCAATAGAGGATACAGTAATGTGTTTGTGTACGCTGCAAAAAGAACAATGATGCAGATGACTTTTGCCACCATCAATGACCTTTATCCTAAATATATACGCCAGTTGGACAGAAAAAAAACTGCTGAGTCTTATCAAAATAATCAGGGAAAAGAACTCCAAAAAATCATAGAGAATGGTCAGAAAACAGATCAAGACACCTTTAATAAGCAGGGGGTAACTTTAAAGTATCGGGGAAAGCCGGCGAACGAGGGGTTACTTCTTTGGATTAAAAACGAGAGCGGCCAGCCACAATCAACGGCTTTTAATACATATTGGGATAAAATAAAGGGGCTAAGTAATGAAGCTGCTGCCAGTTCTTCGCTAAATGCAGCTACAGAGGTAAAAGTGCCTGGAGAATTGGTGTTCTTGGATTTGGGAGCCATTGTGCAGGCACAGAGTTCTAACAATCTCGTGCTTACTAAGGTGCAGGGGCGAGATTGTTCTCGTAAAGAATTGATTTCAGGGGGCGACGTTAGTTTCACTGTAACAGGAGAAATTACAAGTAATTATCCGGACGTATATCCATATGCAGAAGTATCCAAATTCATTACATTAATGCAACACAAGGGTGTTATTCAGGTATTTAACCTGATGTTCCAGCAATTTAATGTTACTCAAATTCTGATTAAAGATTTCAATATGGGGCAGAAAAAGGGGTTCAAGAATGTTCAGCCATACAGCTTCACATGTGTTGCCGTTGAACCTGATGATGCGGTGAAAGTCGTTGAAGACACTATCAATGGAACTAATATTGAAATATCGCAAATGAATAAAAAGGGGTGGGCTAAGGTATTGCTTGACCAGGTAAAAGCGTCTGCCGCCAATCAGGCCGCTCAGATGATAGAAACATTAACATCAAATGTGATTTAATTATGAAGAGTTCTAATGCAATTGCATACCAAGACGGATTGGACATCTTGGTATGCAAAATTATAATTTGGGAACCATCCGATAAACAGGTTATAGACATTAGCGATCCGGACGAGAACAAGTGCCTGGTATTGCGTGAATGTCAAAGTATAGAAATAGAAGAGTCTTATAAAAAACTTATAGGTACAGCTTCTGTAAGATTTCCAAGAGGGACTGTGATAAAACGTACTGTTACAGCTAATGGAATAGAAGAAGATGGGGTTACTTCTATATACACCGAACGTTTGAACGATGGGGCGATAATCGAAAAGCGTCCCGGTTATTCAGTGGCCCAACCAAAAGACTTTAAAGTTGGGCAACGAATCCGTATATATTTAGGATATTACCGGGACAAAGGAAAAATATTTGCGAATGAAAAAGCCCGCCAGCAAGAAATGGAAAAAGAAGCGTTGGGACACGCGCCTAATTTTGATGGATATATTGTCAAATGTGGCGTCTCCACTCCAATAGAAATCAAATGTGAAAGTGTTGCGAGTAACCTTAAACGGAAGACTTGCCCAAACATCCTGATAAACAATGCTACCATTTCAGATTTATTAAAGGCTGGAGGAAAGTACGATCTATTGAAAGGCACAGGATTGGAGTTACACCCAGACACCTTAAAAGAGGAAATAAACATCGGAAAAATCCAATTAAGTGATGACCTTACGATAGCAGATGTACTAACCGAATGGGGAAAATATGGTTTGTATTGTTTTCTCTGTTATGATAACGACAAGCCATATATAAAGGTTGGAATGCCCTTTTCCAAGAACAAAAACATGCTTATAGAGAACGACAGCGAACCATCAATGGGAACATTGATTCAATTCAATTACCATGTGGCAAATGACAACCTTACACTAATGAACGTAGATCCGGCATATCTGGCTGTTTCAGCCGAGGGATTCCGAATGGAAGGAAAAAAGCAGATTAAATATAGTATAACTATAAGGCTAAATCCGGAATGGACTGGAAGCAGCGACACCGAACACAAGAAGTTTCAACTTCTCAATGAAACCAAACTGAGTACAAAAGCTATGAAGTTGGGGGCGGTCACTAAATCCAAGTCCAGAGACCGTGTTGATTTAAGCAAATACACTGTTATCCCCTACATATCCAGAAAAATAGGTGTTACAGAAAGCGAATTGGTTCAGGAAGCTGAAGAATATTTTGAGAATTATAACCGAAATGGAGTGGATGGAACCTTGGTTATATTCGGAGATCTAAACATTAAAGCTGCTGCAAAAGTTGAGTTATTAGATTTCAGAGAACCTGAGAAAAACGGTTGGTATCGTGTAGAAGAAGTAAATACGAAATTTGGAGTGAGTGGTTTTCGGCAAACCCTGAAATTGCCGTATTGCATAGCAAAACCCGAAAAAGAATAATTATATGAAACACATCACAAACGATTTAAGCGCAAACGAAACTATCTATGAAGCAATCAGGCAAATAGCTTTTCATAAGTTAGTTAATCCACGTACCAACGTAATGAAAAACACATCTAAAATATCAGGTTACGTTGTAAAAGTTCATACTGACGCTGATGATGCGCTGTGTGGAACGGTGGATGTACAAGAATATTTATCAAGCCTTTCAGAGCAACAGTCTTTGGAAAATGGCTTGCCGGTAGGTTTGCATGAAGGGGTGTACCTTTCTGCTATCCAAAACAATGAAAACGGTATGGTGATTATCCCTTATCTTTATTCAGACGTAGTAATCACAACAGACCCCGCAACATTGCGTGAATACGTTATCCAATATTCTCATGCTGACACAGTACAAATAGATGCACACAATAAAGTTGTTATTGGGGTCACAGAAACCAAGGAATGGGAGGACTCTGAGGACTCTCCTGATATAGATGAACTGGAAAAGACAGGGGTTCATGCGCACACCACTTACACCCCTGTATCTATATTGTCAGAGGTAGCTAAGGGGGATAATGAATCAGATAAAAGTATTTTTCAAGTCACTGCTGATAACATTGTATCTCAGCATGATAAAAGCCAAATACTTCTTGATGCCAAACAGATTTTGGCCAAATACAATGCCAAGGAAATTGTAATAAAAGAGGATGGGGTGTATTTGGGTAGTGGAAGTGCTAAGGAACCCGGCGTATTAGGAAATCAATTAGCAACTTTATTGGTTGATTGGTTAGGAACATTATCCCAAATGATGACACCAACAATGATGGGTCCTCAGCCACCAGCCAACTTAGCCAAATTTGTATCTCTACAAGCAAAAGTTAATTCATATAAGGCATCCATATCAGGATTTTTATCAAAAACCGTAAAAGTCGCAGAATAATGGCAAAACTAAATGAAGGTATATCACAAATAGAAAAGGGGAGCATACTGGAAACAATGTACAATCGTTTCGTGTCAGGTATGGAGCAAGCATCTCACGAAACACTCCCTGATTTTACAGGGCCAGAGTACGTTGATGGATATGTAGTCAATGAAGAGAAAATTAAAGATGAAATAAGTGATTATGAAGATATTACCCGAAAAAACGCTGCTTATTTATTGGCAAATACGATTGTCGGTAGTTTGACGGGAGGCGGTGATGGCGGGGAAGGTGGAGGCGGTTTTGTTTCCATCAACGGTGATTCTATGGCGGGGAAATTGAACGCCTTGTATGGTTTTGCGGCAGGATTTAATGGCATCAAAATTCTGGATGTCTATCAAATTTCTAAGCCTAACCAAGATAAAAAGACAAGCATCGTCTCTATTGATGGAGAATTGCATTTGTCTTCATGTGGACTGTATATCAATAATGCGAATATACTAAAGTATGAGAGCTATATACTGTCCATTAAAGCAGGCAATATATTATTGGACGGTAATGTCATGTGCAGTGGGCGCATCACATTAGAAGAACTGGAGATTTCCAATAACGGTATTAAGTATAAAGATTATGACTTTTATCATGCCGGCAACTCTAACAAAGAAGATGTTAGCTGGACCATGAAAGACGGAACAGTTGCAGGAAACTTATCTGTATCAGGAGACGGTGTTTTTGGATCTTCAGTGTCTGCTTTGTATGGTGTTAAATTAGGGTTTGAAGGTACAGATGTATTGTCCGTTTCAGCTCCAAGATTAGCCCAGTTAAGGGGCGATTTGAACCTAATTGGATGGGTAGGGATACAGTTGAATGGAAATTACGTTATTCATGCAAAAAACAGCAATATCATATCTTTTTCTGCCAATGATAAAATTCTAAATTTTGGGGATGATGGCACCAAACAAATAAATCTACAAACCAGTGTTTACGATGATGACGGTGAATATGAATTGATTTCAAAGTTCGGTTCTGCTTATTTCCCCGCATCGTTTAAAGCCGGTCATGGATTAGGAAATGTATTGGTTGAGACATATAAGAAATCTTCCGAAGATGCAGGATTGATTTTCAAACGTTACATAAGATTCAATACAAAAGACGGACCAGGGTTTTATAGTAATGGTGATACGATATTCCTTGAGGCTCCATTCAAATATAATCAAGGATCTGGAGACAATGTCACCTCAACAATAGAAGTAAAAGAGTCATCTTTCGGCTATATAGAATCATCAAGTTTATACGCACCGTTAAACCGAAAGTCGTCCAGTCTTAAATTTTCTACAGATGCTGATTTCTTTGTTTTTAATAAAGCCATTGAGGGGGAAAAATCAATAGGAATTGCAAATTCTAAAACCCGCCTTCTTGACAATGAACTATTCTTTAATGATTCAATCTACTGGCTGGCTTTAGAAAATGGGGTTAAGCATTACGGTGATGCCTATTTTGTGAACAATATTGGCTCCGTTGTTTTCTCCAGTGGTTTTGCAGGAAGCGGTTGGGGGATTATTCAAAATTTATTGACTGGCAATATAGAAGCGACATTTGATGGGCTTACAATTCGTAAAAAAGCAAGATTCTATGAATTGGAAGTACAAAAGCAATCTGTTACTAATGGGTCTTTGTGGGTCAGTGACTCTTGTTCCGGAGACTTGGTAGAAGAAATAGTATAAATGGCAATATACACATTCAAAAAATATAAAATTTCTCTTCAACACGACACAAAAAAAACTCAAGGATTACGCGCCGGAGATATAATCAGAAGACAATATTTTGACGGTAAAAATTTAGTTTATTCCTTAATGTGTGTATTAAATTACGGAAAGGAAGAGGTACTTGATCCTAAAACCGGCAGAACTGTTGAGCGTAATTATTTTATAGGAGCATTGCTCGAAGGAGATGTGCCAAAATCGGAGCAGATATTGGATTTTGCACGCATCACCAATTTATTTGACACTTCCCGTTCCGGCGCTATGTATTTGACAGGCTCTGATGACCAGTCGCCATACATGGATGTAATAGATGGCATTGGAAGAAATGCCAGCTTGTGTTGGCCTGAAAATGTAGCTACAAAAGATTATACAAACCCAAAATCTCAGTATATAGTGAAGGGGGCGGTAGATGCTGATTACCAGCCGTCAATAGAGGATAACTATCGGGTGCTCCATTTAAAACGACAGGATACAGAGGATAAAAACTTTATTGGAATTCAACAAGACTTCAAAGAATACGTCAAAAATCCCAATAGAGTGCTCATATCTTATAAAATCAAGTCTTCCAGTGAATTATCCTGCAAGATAAGTTTGGGCTTTCAGGACGGCACACGGATTGATGGAGAAGAGGATTATACAGTCACGACAGATTGGCAATACAAACTACATGCTGTTACCATTGATTATTCAGGAAGGTATTTACGTACTCTAAAATTGGATACATCTTCCATGAAAGCACATGATGAAGTATGGATAGCGGACTTCAATATCATTTTGCTTTCCAGTGTTACCAATTTTAATGATGCTTGTCACACTCGTGTAGGAAAGCTAACCGGCATTATAGACCCTGTTTTTGGGCAGTTGGATAGTTATGGAAGTTATATACAAAAACTTTTTGCTTCTGGCTCTGCTCATATATCAGGAACTTTAACAGCAGGGGATGAAAACGGATTTGCTGCAACCTTTTATGCAGGAAAGATACATAGAAATACTTTCGTTAACTCATTGAATGTGGAGTTTACAACACCTGTAATCACGGATGATCATATTGACAACCCAACAGGTGTAGGTAATGTGTATAAGATTGATGGCAATGCCACAATGAGGGCACAGACCAATAAATGGCTATTGAAAAATATAGGCCAATCTTATACCTTATCGTTTTGGCTATATGCTGAGGCTGGTGGACAGCTCTCAGTACTTCAAAACAATAAGGTTATTGGCACTATACAAATAGAAGAAAGTGCAACCTTATATTGGCAAAGACACAAAATCTCTTTTGAGTTACAGTCCCCACAAGAGAATGACGACTTAACGATTTCCTTACTTCCAGAATTAGTTGATCCAAGTGCGTACATTTATTTTGTTGCTCCACAATTAGAGTCAGGTAATACAGCTACCCAATACCAACCAACAGACGATGTATTGAGAGAAACCAATGATTATGGCGCATGGTTCAATAGAGGAGGGGTTGGCGGAACAATTCAAAATCCATTATTACAACTGAATTTTGATGGGAAAGGCGGTATTGGTACTAAAAATAAGTCGTTTTTTCTCGGATACGATGGCTCTGGGTATTTGGCAAACAAAAATATAGAATGGGATCATGATGGACATGTTGTTCTTGGGGATGATGTCACTATATCATGGGGTAACATTGCAAATACTCCAGGTTGGATTGATGATTGGGATTCTAATAAAACTGTGATTGGTGGCGAATCATTGATTACACCCAAAATCTTTGTTGGTAAAAAAATAGAAAATGAAGAAGGGTTAACAAATATCACAGGAGTTTATATAGGTCCTAATGGCAATGGAGCAGGCGTTTACGGATATAAAGAAGGCATTGACATATTTCATATTAATGAACGTGAGGGGAAAATTGCAGGCTGGGTAATAGATACTAATAAAATTTGTACTGAAGATTTAAAGCTATCCATTAATGCTGAGGGCAGTATAATAGCTCAAAATGAGTATGCAGAAGTTTTATGGGGGATATACAAAAGCGGTAAGGCAATATTTTCCAAAAACAATGTTCGATTTTTAGAAGATGGGTCTGCATATTTTAAAGGAGAAATTGAATCTGCTTCTGGAAAAATAGCAAATTGGACAATAAAAGAAGACGCCATATACATGGGTCAATTCTCCGATACCGGAACCACAGCAAGTCCAGAAGATATTACAATTGGGAAAACAGGTCTGAGAGGCTACAGTTGGTATTTAAACAGTAATGGTGACGGTGCATTAGGACATGGGTGTATTAGTTGGAACAGTAAGGGACAAGCCAATATCACATCTACAAAATCCGCAATGTTGGTGGCTGTAGATAAAAATGAAGACAATAGTTATAATTTAAAATTTAATTACAACCTGTCAAATGATATTGACCTATTTCATATTGGAGACATCTGCTGGGGGTGCGTTAACAGTAATAGTCCGATAGTTTCATGGTTTCGTATTACAAATGTAGCTACATCTGTGAACACGATCACTGTTGTAATGTATCCAAATGAAGATGTTCCGGGAGGCGTTAATTACGAGCCTATGCCTCAAATGCTTGTATCTGTTTACGGAAATGCTGACATTGAAGATTTAGAACGGTCCAGAAATTTTAAATTCGATATAAGAAAACAAAGTATGTTATTCTTATCGAATATACACAAGCCGATATTGGAGGACTACAACTACTCAATCAGTATCGGCAGATTTCCCCGTACCAAGGCACTTGAAAAGCTGCCGATTTCCGAGAATGAGACAGGCGTCATGGCACAGACGGTCATTGCCGAGAAATTCTACCAACTCGACCACAACGGTGATGTCGTTCCCAACAAGGTAGACCGGGGTGTCTGGTCGCTGGAAACGGCCCAGAGCGGCGCTCCTTATCGCTTTGTACAGCACGAACTGGCAAAGCCTTCCGGCAGCGAATATACCCTGCTGGAACAGCATACGGTCTACCACCTTGGCTGCAAGTGGGGCTGTCTGTCAGATAAGACAACGGATGAACCGAAATGGAACTCCCCGTCATGGGGACTCCTTGAGGGCGACAGTAGGTATTCGCTCCAGCTCTCCCTTTCAGGCGGGGAGGCATTCGTCATAGGCGGTGTGGATACGGTAATGTCCGGGCGCGTTTTTTATGGTACAATTGACATAACGGATGATGTAATGGCGGACGCTGCCACCGAAGTGGAATGGTTCCGTGACAGCGGCAATGTTCCGGCGGACAACCTCTGGACGCCTGAGTATGTGGACGGAAACAGGCTTGCCATCCACATCGACAACGGGAACCAGCACGGGGTCGGTTCAGACTTCGGCTTTGTAAGCAGGTCCGTTGCCTTCATTTGCCGGGTATTCATTCCGGTTGAAGGGGAAATGCAGCAGATAGAACAGAGATTTGGTTTTGACATATTATAACTATGGGAATAAAGAGTAACAAACAGCAGGGGCGTATTTATGTGAGTCCCCTTTCCATCCAGGGAGAGATAATAGTATTGTCGGGCAGTCCCGTGCAGACCTATGACAAGCAGTTGCGGGAATACAGCCCCGACCGGACCCTGACACCGCTGGTCATCGTGCCGAAGGTATCGGCATTCGACGAGAAGACGGTATTCGGTGAAATGGAACTCACGGGGGTGGAGTGGTTCGAGGGTGCGCCCCGTGACAAGTCGGCCAACCGCATCGTCGAGGGTGAGTATTACAGCATTTCCGACGGCAGCGGCGGTGTGCCCAAATATGCGCTTACCATCCGGAAGAACACGCCACCGGAGAAGCCGGTGGAGTATTTCGGTATCGCGATATTCACGGACCCGCGTACGAACCGCGAGGTCCGCTGTGAACGGAGCATGAAGTCCTATGCGCACCTTTATGACAACAAGGCGTATTCGCTGCGTCTGAAGGGGGATTCCGTGATGGTGACCGACCCGCTGCGCCTGGCCGACCGTTCCGGCTATTGGAACAGGGAGATAGAACCGCAGCTCTATACAGGGACCGAACCCGTGGATGATGAACACGCCGCATACTTCTGGGACATCCTCGAAAACGGAGCATACCGCCCGGTTACACCGGACGACCCCGGTATCGTCTGCCATGACGGGAACGGAGTGTACACCCGCAAGCTGATATATCAGGCGAAGTATGTCACCGGTGCAAGCTTCCGTGTCCGTGCGTGTGAATATGCGGGCAGCAGGCCACAGGCTCCTACGGACGGGCGGCTGGAAAAGGTTATTGAGGTAAAAACGGAGATGGCCGTTTCCTTAAATTGCGAAATTATCCAGACAAAAGGTTTTACCCTTTCCGATGATATGAAGCAGCCGAGCGCCTATGAGGTACGCATCTTCGACAACCGCCGCGAGTACGGTACAGAGTACGATGACCTTTTCCGCATCACATGGAAAGGGCAGAGTGCGAAGCCGGGCGAGCCGGAGAAGGTGCTGGCGTCCGGCGGGCGGACGCTGGAGTTCATTCCCGCGGACAAGGGTTTCCCGGCAGGACATATCTTCCAGGTGTGGGCGGAAGTGGGGCTTCTCATCGGTGAGTCCCTGATGGGCGATGAGGAAGGCGCCGTTATCTCCTCACAGATTGACGGACAGACGGTATTCATTGCCACGGGGCCGGTATATGAATAATTGAGTAACAACTTTAAACTTTAATCAATATGTACGTAATTGTAGAAAAGGCAAAGCTCGAAGGCAAATTCTTCGGGATAATGAATACCCTTCCGGACGGCAGGGTGTACATTCCTATCAGTGAGATGCGGAATGTGGGTACTCTTCTTGACATCGACATCATTGGTTCTGCACGTGAGTTGAAAGAACTAATAGAGAAACAGCAGGAAGCGATGCAGGGTTCAGAGGACATCGACCCCGGTTTTAGTGTGACACCCGAAGAGGAAGAGGAAATAGACCCCGGTTTCAGCCAGGAGCAGAATCCGGACAGCGACAGCGGGGCGTCGGAAGAGGGTGATGGCAGCGTGACCGGTTCGGAACAGCCGGCCGGGGCAAAGACTGACGGAAAAAGGAAAGGAGGCCAGCGATGAACCAGAATCAAGTGACCGCTTCACTGGCTATCGTGGCGGTGAGCAACGGTACAACCGTCAACGGGTATGTACGCGTGGATAACGGACCTCTGATCCAGGCATGGACAAAGGGAAGTGACAAGTATACGCCGGACTTTGAAGCGTTGGCGGAGGACAAACGCCCTATTGTCATCATCGTATTGCGGGATGTGAGCAGCGGGCGCATCCTCATCCCTTCCAGGCTTGTTTTCAAGTACAACGGTACCGAACTTGCATTCGGGGAGGACGGGCTGTGCAATACGGAACAGTTTGTCGGCATGTTCAAACGCGTAACCGGGTATAATGTAAGTGTAGACTCGCAGTCCTATCCCATGACGGGACTTCGCGTCATGAAGAACCTCGTACCCATTTCCGGATATGACAATGACCGCATAACCGTTTCCGGTGAGGTTGAAATCGGCGGGCATACGGTCGCATTCAACGAACTTGCGGCGGATGTTGTCATCCAGGAATCATCCGGTAAACAGTATGAGTTATTCATCACTTCAGACAAGGGTACGCAGATAATCAATCCGTCCGAAGTGCTGACGTTAAAGGCATCGCTGTACAGTGGCGGAGACCTTATCAACGATTTGGGCAATATTACGTTGCAATGGAAGAAGCAACTGCCGTCGGGAGAGGCCAACCTTGGTACACAGGGAACCCAGAACATTGCCGCGAATGATATTGACGGTTCGCTGGTGGTAAGCTGTGAGGCTGTGCAGAATGCGAAAGTCATTGCCAAGGGCTTCATTACCGTGTTCGACCTTAGCGACCCTATACTGGCGGCATTCAAGGTCAAGGGACTTGCTTCTGACGGGCAGATATATCCGGGAGAAACGGGAACTCTTATTCCGTATGCCTATAAACGCCAGTCCGGAGAGGAAGTGGCGGTGGCAAGCTGGGACTTCGCCACATTCGATGGCGAGAACAATCCGTTCACGCTGTCGGGAAAGGACAGCAACAAGTTCCAGGGCAAGGACATCGCACTGACCTATACGGATGCAGCACGCGCCAAGACGTTCAGAGTAATCGCAACGAACACTAATCCCATTGAGCTATGATGGTGACAGCGTTTTTGAGTGTCGTGGCGGTACGTGAGCCTGACCCGGTGGAATACGTTGACATCGAGTGCCAGCCGGCTGCCATCTCTGTGGACTGTAACAATGTGCAGATGGTGCCGCTGAAGCTGAAAGCCCTGCACCGCAGCGGGGCTGATGCGGCCCTTCTGGATGTATTCTGGCGGCTGCATGTCCAGTCGGCCGGCAAGGACCTTGGTACGGCGGATTCCCCCGGTGCATCGTCCGAATGGGAATACTACCTTCCGGCGGACAAGTGGGGCAATGCGGATTCTATTATCGTGGAAGCGTACCGTGATAGTGCCCGCGAGACCCTTCTTGCGCAGAAACGGATAAGTATTGTGCGGCAGAACCCGTCCCCGTTCCCTGTTGAGGGTGGCTGGAAACCGCTGCCGTTCAAATACAAGAACGGGGAATATTTCCTGGATAAGGACAAGGGCTTTGTATTCATGTGGATGAATCCGGTGGCCGGAAACAGTGAGATGCACCCGTTCGACGATGTGGCCCAGAACCCGGACACTACTTCCTGGAAATCCATCCAGGAATACCCGCTACTGGGTACGCAGCTTTTGCTTGCCAGGAAGATAGATGCAGACCTTATCGACGTGGATAACCTGAAGGTGAAGCACCTGGATGGTGCGGACGGGGATTTTACAGGTGATTTAAAAAGTGGTAGTGTCAATATTGCCGGTGGGAAAACCCTTTTGAATAAGGATGGAAGCGGGAAATTAGCCAATGGAGCGGTAAGCTGGACAAAGGAAGGCGACGTGGACTTTTCGGGAAAGGTGCATTTGAATAAGGTCACTATAGAGAGGGGTGTTACCCCTGGGATTTCTCAAAATGGGCAGATATGGAAAGTCCCTGATACAGCGGATACCTTTATGGATCACATGGTAATAACCAGTGCTTTGTCTCAAGTGGCTTTGTCTTCTAATTACGATTTTTGGGGTGGCCGCTCGCTTACTATCTTTAATGTTTCTGATGGGAAAGTAAAGATATTTGGTAGTGGTGAACCTGGTATATATGTTCCCGGAAACGGCTGTATTCATTTGGAGTGTATTTCATCTACAGGAGCATTGGCAATATGGGGTGTGTTGGGTATTTCAGAAAATACTTTTATAGCGTTTCCGGTTCCATAGTTAAAAAAAATGTATGGATATGTTTTTAAGAATTAACGACAAGCTGCTGCATTTTCTTGCATGCCTTGCCATCACCCTGACAGCGGGTGAACTCTGTGCCGTTACGGCAGGTGTAACTAAAGAAGCCGCTGACTGGATGTATAAGAAGAATTGCAAGGTCGGTTCGGGCTGGGACTGGCTGGACATACTTGCGGATGCTGCCGGCATAGCGGTCGGCAGCGTATTAAGGAGATTGGTATTCGATTATTAATGTAATAAAAAGGATTATGTTAGACACATTATTGGTTGCACTGATTATCTCAGTAGATACCGCGCAGGTAAAGGAATTTCCGCAGAAGGCGGAAGTCGAGTTTAAGAAAAATGATTTAAAAGAGAATATCATTAAGTCAGCCTTGAATTTCCATAACAGCGGAAAGAAGGATGATAAGACCTGGAACTGGAAGATTCAGGATGTGGTGTTCAGAAAAGATTAAAACAATGTTCAATTTAAATTCAAAACAATCATGGGAGCTATAAAAACAATGAAGGAAGTTGAAGGCGCACTTCCTCAGAAAAAAGAGATAAATTATGTACGTGCTTTGGATAAGGACGGCAATCCGATTTTAATCAGTAAAGAGGACTTGGCGCAAGTTGTGGGAGAACTGTTATGGAAAAAATTACGTGTTACAAACTCTTTTGCAATCCATTATACCCATCAAGTCCAATGGAACGGAGTAAGTCTCAATATCATTGGCAGCCATAATTTCTACAACGTAGGGGTTCGATTGGCAACCTACGCAAACAAAGTACCTTCCGATGGAATAGTCGGAGAGTTTTATTCCATACCATCCGGGTTTACCGATATAAAAGTGGTTTATAAGGACTGGGATGTTTACGTAGTATTCACTGTAGTACAAGGGCAATCTGTTTACTTTAAATACGATTGCAGTACCCAATGCGATATAATTAAAGATATTGGTTTCATAGACGAATCATACAAGGAGATAAAACCTATTGCACAATAGTGCAATCTGCCAGTCCGGTAATTTCATCATCTTGTGTAGCCATATCATACATTGAATCTCTAACTATCAGTTCTCTGACAATAGTTCTATCGCCTAATGACTTGTCCGAAGTCAAGTATATGGATATTCTATGGTCAGTTTCGTATTTCATTTTCAGGTATGTATCGCTATTGGGTTGTCCATATAGGTATTTGACATATACTTTTGTAGAATCTTGTAATTCCATAGTATTACCAGCAATGTAAACGTAAAAATCACTTAATGGTTCACCTGTGGATATACATGATACTCTGATAGCAAAAGGAGCCCATTGGGAAGATGATGAACGGTATAGTAATACGCTACGTTTGCCTTCTGATTTTATCTTTGTTGTTGCAAACTTGGAATTACTTAATCCGTCTTTCTCAGGAGTTACAACTGGTATCAGTTCTCCCACGTCGGTTTTGGGGACGTGGGAGAACTGATAGGTGAAACCACCATTGAAAAAGCGGGGTTGTTATCTCCGAATTTATTCAAGGTATATCCTCATTTTGTAAATGCTTACGAAGCCGTATATAAGATTGCAGACAATATGACTGACTGGTATCGTGCTCCGATAATGGTCTTATATAATGATTCAGCATCGACAAGTCTGGATTTTCTAACTTTCCTTTACAGTCCTACAGATGGAATACTCCAATCACTAAAAAGATTTTTCATTAAACCGGAGCGAGTAAAATACTATAAGAAAGGTCGTGATATATTTGTTTCATTTACTTATGATGGAACCCAGCCTAACCATGCGTATATTTTATCGCCTCACGGTGTCCAATTGGTCGGAACTCCGGACATCATTGACGATAGCTTCACGGAGATAACGGAGACGCTATAATGAGGGTTATTGTGCGGCAGTTGGCCACGGCTTGAATGGTTTTTCACCTTCTTTTATACGGACAAACACCTTTCCGTTGCCGGCCGAAAGCCGCTGCGTTATATAACCGTCATAGGAACGTACTTCAAATAGACCAAAACAATCGTTAGTCGGCATATTTTGCCACACTCCGCCCCATAGGTTTACGAAGTATGTTCCTGGTGTTGTATATTGGTCGGCATCTTTGAGGTCAGACCGCTTCTGTTTGATAGCTCCACCATCGAGCTGTTCTCCCACATCCGTAAATCGACGTGGGAGAACTGTTCACTTCTTTAGGATTTTTCCCGTTTATGCAGCGTGATATAATTCAAGGAGAAATGTCCCCCGATGACATACGTACAAGTGGAATGTATGACGTGGGGAATTCTACCACTATGCCATTCAATTACGGTGGATTACTTGTATTTAATACTAAGACTTTAACCATTCAAACAGGTGTTGATTTACAGGGAAAAACAATTTGTATACGGGTAAGTTGGAATAATGGGCCTTGGTCCTCATGGAACAATTTTACATTCAATCAGCAAAGCATTTAATCAATTATTTTGGCCGGGAATATAACTCCCCGGCCATTATACCCTAATCATACTTCGACGGCATCTATTGCATCTTGTGGAAATTCTTTAATTACTTCATTCTTAAATTCCAGTCTCGAAAAGTCTGATGTAGATAGGATTGAAATCACCGGGTCATTGCTTTCAATATAGATATTCAAGCGGTTATCTTCTGTTTTCTTATACTTTAATTTAAGGAGAATCAACTGATGACTTTTAGGAATTAAGTGGTGATAGCGAACCGAAATATATGTATCATCTACGCCATACATAACCTGTACAACAGCAAGTGTATTCTGGGCTACATAAGTGTGCCGGGTTGAGACTAAGAAGTTGACAACACACTCTTGACTTACAGTCATTAATAAGCATTTTGCATTCATCCAAACCGGAACCATTTTCTTATCCCAAAGTCCATTCTTTTGAAAGGTAGCCACAGGTATCAGTTCTCCCACAACTTGCGCCAAGTCCTCTTTACTGATTAAAATCGGATTGCCGTCCTTATCCAAAGCACGTACATAATTTATCTCTTTTTTCTGAGGAAGTGCGCCTTCAACTTCCTTCATTGTTTTTATAGCTCCCATGATTGTTTTGAATTTAAATTGAACATTGTTTTAATCTTTTCTGAACACCACATCCTGAATCTTCCAGTTCCAGGTCTTATCATCCTTCTTTCCGCTGTTATGGAAATTCAAGGCTGACTTAATGATATTCTCTTTTAAATCATTTTTCTTAAACTCGACTTCCGCCTTCTGCGGAAATTCCTTTACCTGCGCGGTATCTACTGAGATAATCAGTGCAACCAATAATGTGTCTAACATAATCCTTTTTATTACATTAATAATCGAATACCAATCTCCTTAATACGCTGCCGACCGCTATGCCGGCAGCATCCGCAAGTATGTCCAGCCAGTCCCAGCCCGAACCGACCTTGCAATTCTTCTTATACATCCAGTCAGCGGCTTCTTTAGTTACACCTGCCGTAACGGCACAGAGTTCACCCGCTGTCAGGGTGATGGCAAGGCATGCAAGAAAATGCAGCAGCTTGTCGTTAATTCTTAAAAACATATCCATACATTTTTTTTAACTATGGAACCGGAAACGCTATAAAAGTATTTTCTGAAATACCCAACACACCCCATATTGCCAATGCTCCTGTAGATGAAATACACTCCAAATGAATACAGCCGTTTCCGGGAACATATATACCAGGTTCACCACTACCAAATATCTTTACTTTCCCATCAGAAACATTAAAGATAGTAAGCGAGCGGCCACCCCAAAAATCGTAATTAGAAGACAAAGCCACTTGAGACAAAGCACTGGTTATTACCATGTGATCCATAAAGGTATCCGCTGTATCAGGGACTTTCCATATCTGCCCATTTTGAGAAATCCCAGGGGTAACACCCCTCTCTATAG
>CDYM01030754.1_pt1 | contig 32664 bp, 27 predicted proteins | sample 554981 | NCBI WGS metagenome assembly CDYM01 (sample SAMEA3182081, study PRJEB8094) | gut metagenome | biome: human; feature: gut; material: Stool; isolation source: human stools | place: Canada | collected 2012-12-04 | reverse complement strand
CTGAACTACGACCACCGCATCCAGTCGATGATATACACCACGAACTGGATAGAGCGGCTGCAGAAGGACTTCCGGAGGGTCACCAGGATGCGCGGCGCGATGCCCAACGAGGAGTCCGTCATCCTGCTCATGGGAAAGACGGCCATGGACAAGAAGTCATACCTGAGGCAGGTGCCCAGAATCGATCTTGACAAGGACCTGTTCCCTGACGAATAAAAAATCCTCATTGGCATGCCTGCCTGCCAATGAGGTAACAGATAAATTGATATATTTGCAGAACTAAGAGGTCTGAAGGCTTACTCCGGACACACTGTTTGAAACACTACCTCAACTGCCGCATAAGTTTCATCGTCGAGTTGTTGGTCAACTGATAGGTGATTCGCAGCCAGCGGTCGAATTCCGCGGCAAAACGGGGCTGAATCTCCTTGACCGGAATGTCGGGAATGCGGTAGCGGTTGCGCATGAACTCCTCGAGACGGTTGCGCGTAAGCAGATAGCGCAGGTAGGTCTCGCGGCAACACTGTTTGGTGCGCAGCAGGTCCGTGTAATCCTCTATAAAGCGGTCGCAGACACCCAACAGTGTAGAGGCGCTCTGGTCGAGCCCCGTAATGGCGTTTTTGAGCATCGCGGCCGTGATGGTCTTCTCTCCGCGCAGCATCTGGTCGTAGCGTCGGCGTATCAGCACACGCAGTTCATCGAGCGCATCGTTGATCTGTTTCTCCTCGCGGCTCTTGCCAGCCGTGCGGTAATCCTTCGGCAGCCAGCGGTCGGGGTGGATGTACATCCGCGTTGCGAAGTGCACCATTTCGTGATTGACCGTGATACGCGCCACGATGGGTGCCGTGCCGTCCTCACGGGCCTTGCCCTTCTGGAGCACGAAGATGATGGCGAATGTGCTCTTGCGTGCGGCGGTCGCCTCTTTTTTCGGTCGTGCGGCAACGCTCTTCGGCCGCACCTTTTTCGTTGTCTTTTCCATGACGATACCTTAACTTTATCCGTTGTACAAAAATAGTCATACGCAACTGTTTGAGTGACAAACAGGTAAAGTCAATGAAGGACATGACAGGGACAAGCGTGTGCAAGGTTACGCGCAAGTTGATGCGGCGGTTACGCATAGGTTACATTTCGGTGTCCCGGAATGTCTCCGGAATCGGAATGCGACCCCGGCTCCGAGCGACGCATGCAGCCATCCGTAACCCGTGCAACGTTTTGATTATCCGCTCGATAGGGGATAAATAAAAGAAAACGAGACGGTTGCTGTAACCATCTCGTTTTTCCGTTCTGCGGTGCGTAGGGGACTCGAACCCCTGACCCCGTGCGTGACAGGCACGTATTCTAACCAGCTGAACTAACGCACCGTTGTTTTTCTGATTGCGATTGCAAAGGTAATACAAATTTCTTAATCTCCAAACAAAAAAATCACTTTTTGAAGAAGGAAAAATTGACGCTTCCGTAACTTCTTGACTGCCAAAAATGTTCGTGCTGAAAAAAATTATGCTTTGAAGAGTGCTCGAATATGAGAATGCCGTCCTCTTTCAGCAAATCGCGCTCAAAAACCATCTCTATTACATTCTCGGACTCGTCAAGATCATATGGTGCATCTGCAAAAATCACGTCGAATTGCTTGGATACGCTCTTCAGGTAGAGAAAAACATTCGCCTTTACAACATGCATGTTGTCGATCCCGAGCTCCCGTACGGTCGTGCGAATGAAATTGTAGTGAACAGGATTGATCTCTACCGACGTTACGCTATCGGCTCCTCGCGATGCAAACTCGTAGCTGATAGACCCAGTTCCGGAAAACAGGTCGAGTACATCTATGGTTTCGAAGTCTACGATATTGTTCAGGACATTGAACAGGTTCTCCTTGGCAAAATCGGTAGTCGGTCTTGCCCGGAAATTACGAGGGGGATTGATTGTGCGTCCCTTGTATTTGCCACTTATTATGCGCATCTTACGTTCTTGTAATAGTGTTTCAGCAAATGCACGACATTCGACGCTGAATCTCCGCTTACGTTTATCGCATAGTTGCCGAGATCGAACTCTTCGGCCAGCAGCGACGTGTAGTACAATACATCGTCGTTGTTGCATATCCTGACAGCTTCTGCGAAACGCAACTTGTCGTCATTGTATAGTTTCAGGAATGCGACACCTCCATATATGTATATGTATAGCGTGTTGCCTCTGTCGTCATATTTATGCAGGAGCGGGGTAGTGAATACTGCTTTGCCTTTTGTGCATTCGTTAATGATCTTCACGCACTCGGAAGCGACTGCTATTACTGCCACCGTGCCGTCTGTTTCCTGGCTGCAAACCGCGCATTCGTCCATGTCGCACGGCAAACCGTTTATGGACAAATATTGTTCTGCTGTCTGCGGTTCGAATACCGACGCCGGAACGAGTACGCACTTTTCGGTCGACACAATAACCTCCGTCATGTCGGCGTCTGCCGCTTCTGCCGGAAGCATGTCCGATGAAAAAGAGTGTCCACCCAACTTTAGCTGAATGGACACCTTTTTAGTTGCAGTCGGATTGTTATTCCCAGTTTCCTGCTTCATTGTTACCAGTCTCCATGGAACCGAACTTGATGCCCGGATATTTGTCGAGGTTACGAATGCAGTTGTCGACAAGGTTGATGACCTCCTGACGGTATGTTACCGTGTCGAGGAACGAGATATAGGGAGCCCGGCACTCTACAACCGGAATGACAACCTTCGATTCGGTTGTGATGGTTCCGGCCTCAAGAAGGAATTGAGCCTTTCCGTTGGTTCCGGGAATGTATTTGAAATGTTTGATCTGTTCGGGGGTCAGGTGCTTGAACATCGAGTCCTTTACCGAGTATGTGAACTTCTCAACATTCTTTTTCTTCATCTTTTTAAGCATGGCCATGCCGACTGAGTCGTCTTCATCGACAATCTTGCGTTCGCCTTCCATCGTCTCGGTGAGTACGAAATTGATAAGCGAGTCGAAATCGGCCGTGAAACGCTGATACTTGCTCTTGAACTGGCGCTCGGCGGTACGTATGTCCTTGATACGCTCAATAACTGCCGCTTCCTTCGCTTTCTGTTCGTTGTCGAAACGTATCGGCGTTGAAATCTGTTTGTAAATCACATAGATCAACGCAACGATGATCACTGCGAGTACTACTTGGAGGATTACCTGAATTGTTTTTTTCATTTTGAGTATTTGTTATTAAGTTTGTACAAAATTAGTGATAATACCATGTTGAAATCGGCAATTACGTCCCAAATTTACGCAAAAATCTTATTTGAAGCAACACCGAGCCAAAAAAAAATTATAGAGCGGTTGGGCGACTATTTGGCTGACGACGACCCTTCGCGGATTTTCGTTATAAACGGATATGCGGGAACCGGCAAAACCACATTGATATCGGCCCTTGTATCCGCACTGAAAGAGTCCGGGATCAAGCCCGTATTGCTGGCCCCGACGGGGCGGGCGGCCAAGGTTCTGTCGCAGTATTCGTCGGAAAAGGCACTGACCATACATAAACGTATATACCGACAGCGGACCAACGCATCGTACGAGTCGACATTCTCGCTCGACCTGAATCGCGAGAACGGTGCGGTTTTCATTGTGGACGAGGCCTCGATGCTTTCAGGCGGGACAACGGCCGGCGATACCGTTTTCGGAAGCGGGTCGCTGCTTGACGATTTGATGACCTATGTGCGCAACGGACGCAACTGCCGGTTGATATTGGTCGGGGACAATGCCCAGCTGCCTCCAGTGGGGGCCGATTTCAGCCCGGCGCTCGATCCTGCCGAGCTCTCGGTGTTCGGGCACGTCGAATACGCCTCAATGGACGATGTGGTCCGCCAGCACGGCGATTCGGGTATATTGTTCAATGCCACGATGCTGCGCTGCATGCTTGAAAACGGCATATACGAAATTCCGCATTTCGAGATGGATTTTCCGGATATCGAGACGGTCGAGGGCGGTGAGTTCTCCGAGAAACTGCAGGATTGCTATGACCGGTACGGTCGTGACGAAACCATCGTCATAACACGTTCCAACAAGCGGGCTAACCGATATAATGAAGGCATCCGCCGCCATGTGCTGTGCGCCGAGGAGGAGATCGAGAGCGGTGACATGCTTATGGTCGTAAAGAACAACTACCATTTTACCGAGCGGCTGGAGGATTGCCCGATGAACTTCATCGCCAACGGCGACATTGCCCGGCTGAAACGTATCCGGCGTTTCGAGGAGTTGTACGGGTTCCGGTTTGCCGAGGCGGTGCTGTCATTTCCCGATTACGACGATACCGAGATCGAGTGCAAGATTCTGCTCGACACGATCTCGTCGGAATCGCCGTCGCTGACACGCGACGAGAGCAGCCGCCTGTTCTATGAGGTGGAAAAGGACTACCTCGATATAAAGAGCAAACTCAAGCGTTTCGAGATGATCCGCGAAAACCCGCATTTCAATGCCCTGCAGGTGAAGTTCGCATACGCCGTGACGTGTCACAAGGCTCAGGGCGGACAATGGAAGGCCGTTTTTGTCGACCGTTGCATATTCGGTGACGAACCAATGTCCAGGGATATGCTGAGATGGCTCTACACGGCACTTACCCGTGCTACGGAGAAACTGTATCTCGTGAATTTCGACGAAAGATTTTTTTGACGTGTGAATGTCCGGTTTGATCTTTATTTTGTATTTTTGTCTACGCTAAAATGATGTCAAGTGGCCACTGATAACAAGAAAACGGAGAACAAGAAATATGTCGAGACACCCTTGATGAAGCAGTACTACTCGATCAAGGCTGTTCACCCCGATGCCATACTGCTGTTTCGCGTAGGCGACTTTTACGAGACCTTCGGCGAGGACGCTATCAAGGCGAGCGGGATATTGGGTATCACCCTTACGCGCCGTGCAAACGGCGCTGCATCTTATGTCGAACTTGCCGGATTCCCGTTCCATGCAATCGATACGTATCTGCCCAAACTTGTAAGGGCCGGCGAGCGTGTGGCCATATGCGAGCAGCTCGAAGATCCGAAACTTGTAAAGGGCCTTGTGAAGCGCGGCGTCATAGAGCTGGTTACTCCGGGTGTAGTATTGGGTGACAATACCATTCTGCCGACCAAGGAGAACACATATCTTGCTTCCGTATATTTCGGAAAGGAGAGTACGGGCGTGGCTTTTCTCGATATCTCCACAGGAGAGTTCTATGCGGCCGAGGGCAGTGACCAGTATGTCGACAAACTGATGTCTAATCTCTCTCCCAAGGAGGTCATATATCAACGCGGCTGCGAAGAGCGTTTTGCTTCTGCCTTCGGCAACAAACTCTACACCTACAAGCTCGACGAATGGGTCTTTTCATACGACATCAACCGCGACAAGTTGTGCAAGCAGTTCGGTACGCAGAATCTCAAGGGTTTCGGTGTCGAACATATGCGCAACGGCATTGCCGCGGCCGGTGCCATACTTTATTACCTTGAGTTTACCGAACACCGTGACATAGCCCACATATCATCGATTTCCCGTATCGATCAGGACGACTATGTGTGGATCGACAAGTTCACCATACGCAACCTTGAACTCTTCTCGTCCAACGGCAACAATTCGAAAGGCAGTTTCGCCGATGTCATCGACCGCACACTTACGCCGATGGGCGGACGCCTTCTCAAACGATGGATTGCCATGCCCATCAAGGACGTCAACCGTATAAACGCACGTCTCGATGTGGTGGAGCATTTTGTCGGCGACCGTGACTTTGCCGAAGCCGTTGCCGATTGCGTCTCCTGTATCGGTGACCTCGAACGCATAGCTTCGCGCATCGCTTCGCTCCGTGTTACTCCGCGCGAACTTGTGCAGCTCAAGAACTCACTTGCGTCGGTCGGTACGCTGAAAGCACTTCTCGAATCCACCGACAGTGATGTCATGCACAACCTGGCGTCGCGCATCGATGTTCTGGAGTGTGTGCGCGAAAGGCTCGAACGCGAAATATACCCCGATCCTGCCAACAACCAGATCCAGAAGGGCGGAATCATAGCCGACGGAGTGAACGCCGAACTTGACGACCTGCGTCGCATTGCACGCAACGGCAGGAGCGTGCTCGACAAGATCCTTCAGCGTGAGTCCGAGGTGACGGGTATCCCCTCGTTGAAGATCGGTTACAACAACATATTCGGATATTATATCGAAGTCCGCAATACGCATAAGGAGAAGGTGCCGCCCGAATGGGTGCGCAAGCAGACCCTTACCGGTGCCGAACGTTATATTACCGATGAACTCAAGGAGTATGAGGAGAAGATTCTCGGAGCCGAAGACCGTATACTTGCTCTCGAACAGCAGATATACAATGAGATAATTTCATTCGTGTCGGAATATCTGCGTGAACTGCAGGCCGACGCGCATGCCGTGGCCCATATCGACTGTCTGCATTCGTTTGCCGTCATGGCCGTCGAACGTAATTATGTGCGGCCCGTAATAGATACGTCGAAACGTATCGATATCAAGCAGGGCCGTCACCCGGTTATCGAAACACTTATGCCTGTGGGTGAGGAATACATTCCCAATGACGTGATGCTGGACGACGAACAGCAGCAGATAATGATGATTACCGGTCCCAACATGTCGGGTAAGTCTGCTTTGCTGCGTCAGACGGCACTTATAATACTCATGGCGCAGATCGGGTCGTTTGTGCCTGCCAGGTCGGCCAATATCGGTTACGTCGACAAGATATTCACCAGGGTGGGAGCCTCGGACAACATCTCGCAGGGTGAGTCGACGTTCATGGTCGAGATGCTCGAATCGGCCTCTATTCTCAATAATATATCGGACCGCAGCATCGTGCTGCTTGACGAGATAGGACGCGGAACGAGTACCTATGACGGTATCTCAATCGCGTGGGCCATGGTCGAGTATCTCCATAACCACCCGACGGCGCATGCCAAGACGCTCTTTGCTACCCATTATCATGAACTCAACGAAATGGAGCAGATGTGCCCGCGCGTCAAGAACTATCACGTTTCGGTCAAGGAGGTGAACAACACCATCGTTTTCCTGCGAAAGCTCGAACGCGGCGGGACGGAGCACTCTTTCGGTATCCATGTGGCCCGTATGGCCGGTATGCCGCAGTCGGTTGTGTCCCGTGCAGACGAGATATTGAAGAATCTCGAGCTCGTTTACGGAACCAATGAGATCGTTCCGAGCAAAAGCCCGAAGAACCGCAACAAGCGTCCGTCGATCAAGGAGACGGTCGAAAGCGCTTCACCTGCCTCGGTACAATTGTCGATGTTCCAGCTTGACGATCCCGTTCTCGTCCAGATACGTGACCAGATACGCGACATTGACGTCAACTCGCTGACCCCGCTTGAGGCCCTGAACAAGTTGAACGAGATCAAGAAGATCACGGGATTGTAGTGGCGTGTCATGTATGTGCAAATAAAAGCGCCCTGTTCCGTTGGAGCAGGGCGCTTTTTGATTCAAGCGATGTTTATTTGTCCTCTATGAGTGAGCGTATGTTCTGGATAAGCATCGCTACGGCTACCGAATTGAATCCGCCTTCGGGTATGATTACGTCGGCGTATTTCTTCGAAGGCTCGACAAACTCCTCGTGCATCGGCTTCACGGTTGTCGTATACTGGGTTATGACCGATTCCATCGAACGGCCGCGGTCGCGCACGTCACGCATTATTCGCCGTGCAAGACGTATGTCGGCATCGGTGTCGACGAAAACCTTGATATCCATAAGGTCGCGCAACTCCTTGTTCTCGAATATCAGTATGCCGTCGATGATGATCACTTTCGAAGGCTTCACCAGAACGGTTTCAGGCATACGGTCGTGCTCGACGAACGAATATACCGGGTGCTCGATCGGGACGTTGTTCTTGAGCGTACGTATATGCTCGACCATCATGTCCGTATCGAAAGCCTGCGGGTGGTCGTAATTGAGTTTGGTGCGTTCTTCGTAGGTCAGTTCGGGGTGGGCCTTGTAGTAAAAGTCATGGCATATCGTTGCCACGTCATCTCCCTTGAAAGCCTCCTGCAAGCGTTTGACCAAAGTGCTTTTTCCGGAGCCGGTGCCTCCTGCGACACCTATGACAGTTACGTCCATATCAGTGAATTTTAGGGTGTTTTGCCGATTATATGAAAAAGGGGATCATATCCGAAGATACAATCCCCATTCAGTCTCTCTTATGCGTCGATGTTTGCGTAGTGGGCGTTCTTCTCGATGAATTCGCGTCGGGGCGGAACATCATCGCCCATGAGCATCGAGAATATGCGGTCTGCTTCGGCTGCATTTTCGATGGTTACCTGGCGCAGGATACGCGTGTCGGGGTTCATCGTGGTCTCCCACAACTGGTGTGCGTTCATCTCACCGAGACCTTTGTAGCGCTGTACATGGGTGCCCTTACCGAACTCCTCGGTGATCTGGTCACGTTCCTTTTCGGTCCAGCAGTAGCGCTCCTGTTTGCCCTTCTTGACGAGGAAAAGCGGCGGGGTAGCGATATAGACATGCCCGTTTTCGATGAGTTCCTTCATCTTGCGGAAGAAGAATGTCAGCATCAGCGTTGCAATGTGGCTGCCGTCGACATCGGCATCGGTCATGATTATGATCTTGTCGTAACGCAGCTTTTCAAGATTCAGCGCCTTGCTGTCCTCCTCGGTGCCGATTGTCACACCAAGGGCGATGAACATGTTCTTGATCTCCTCGTTCTCCCAGATGCGGTGCTCCTGCGCCTTTTCAATGTTCAGGATCTTACCGCGGAGCGGCATTATGGCCTGGAAGTTACGGTCGCGGCCCTGTTTGGCCGTACCGCCTGCGGAGTCTCCCTCGACGAAGAATATCTCGGCAATGGAACGGTCGCGGCTCGAGCAGTCCGCCAGCTTGCCCGGAAGACCTGCACCCGAAAGCACCGTCTTGCGCTGTACGGCCTCACGAGCGTGGCGTGCGGCGTGACGTGCCGTGGCGGCAAGTATCACCTTCTGCACAATGGCGCGTGCGTCCTTGGGGTTCTCTTCGAGGTAGTGTCCGAGAGCCTGGGAAACAGCCTGATCCACGGCCAGGGCCACTTCGTCGTTGCCGAGTTTGGTCTTGGTCTGACCCTCGAACTGTGGCTCTGCAACCTTCACCGAAATTACGGCCGTAAGACCCTCGCGGAAGTCGTCGCCGTTGATGTCGAACTTCAGTTTGGTGAGCATGCCCGAGTCGTCGGCGTATTTCTTCAGTGTTCTGGTCAGTGCGCGGCGGAAACCCGTAAGGTGCGTACCTCCCTCTATAGTATTGATGTTGTTGACATACGAATGTACGTTTTCGGAGAACGAGTCGTTGTACTGCATGGCAACCTCTACGGGAACACCGTTCTTCTCCGTGTCGAGATATATGATCGACTCGATGATCGGTGTACCGCGTGTCTCGTCGAGATATTTGACAAACTCCTTTAGGCCGTCCTGTGAATAGAACTGCTCGCCCATCGGATTGCCGTTCTCGTCCTTCTGGCGGTAATCCGTCAGCGAGAGATGTATGCCCTTGTTCAGGAATGCCAGCTCACGCAGACGGTTGGCAAGTATGTCGTACTTGTATTCGGTCGTATGGGTGAATATCGATGCGTCGGGCTTGAACGTTATGATCGTTCCGCGGTCATTGCATTCGCCCTCGATTTTCATCTCGGAGGTGGGAACGCCTTTGCTGTATGTCTGCTTGAAGATCTTGCCTCCGCGGTGGATCTCGGCGACGAGCAGCGTAGACAGTGCGTTTACGCACGATACACCTACGCCGTGCAGACCTCCCGATACCTTGTAGCTGCCCTTGTCGAACTTACCTCCGGCATGCAGCACCGTCAGTACGACCTCGAGAGCCGATTTGCCTTCCTTTTCGTGGAAGTCGGTCGGTATGCCTCGGCCGTTGTCCTTGACCGTTATCGAGTTGTCTTCATTGATGAATACTTCGATATGCGTGCAGTATCCTGCCAATGCCTCGTCGATCGAGTTGTCCACCACCTCGTACACAAGGTGGTGCAGACCCTTTTCGCCGATGTCTCCGATGTACATGGCAGGACGCTTGCGGACTGCTTCGAGTCCCTCCAGGACTTGGATATTCGACGCCGAATACTCCTCTTCCTGTCTCTTTATGTTCTCTTGTTCGGTACTCATTTATATAATATCTCTATGCGCTTCGATTAAACGTACAAATATACGCAAATTCTGCGAAAACTGCAAGCGTGCGAACGCCTAACAACCCAATTTTTCGCTGAGGTTTATCTCCTTGATTTTGCCGTGCGAGAAAAGTATCGTACGCGAGGGGTAGTCCTCTATCAAGGCCGTATTGTGTGTCGACATTATCACGGCGCAGCCGCTTTGTGCTATGTTGTGGAAAAGTTTCATGATGCCGTCGGCCGTGACAGGGTCAAGGTTGCCGGTAGGCTCGTCGGCAAGTATGAGGGCCGGCCTGTTAAGCAGGGCGCGGGCGATGACAAGACGCTGCTGCTCGCCGCCGGAGAGCTCGAACGGCATCTTGTAGCCTTTGGTTTCAAGTCCCGTGAGGGTCAGGACCTCGTCTATGCGCTGCCTTATGGCGCTCTCCTGTTTCCAGCCGGTGGCCTTCATCACGTAGTGCAGGTTCATGAAGACGTTGCGGTCTGTCAGAAGCTGGTAGTCCTGGAAGACGATGCCTATGTTGCGTCGCAGGTAGGGTATGTCCTTGCGTTTGAGCCGGTAAAGGTCGAATCCGGCAACCTTGCCCTCGCCCTCAACGAGCTGAAGCTCGGCGTACAAGGTCTTGAGCAATGAACTTTTGCCGCTTCCGACGCGGCCGATCAGATAGACGAATTCACCCTCGCATACTCGGAGGTTGACTTCTGAAAGTATCAATTGCCCTTTCTGTCTGAGGGCTTTGGCCGAATTGTCCGCAAACGGGTCGTCGGCGTGATATATGGCTACATTCTTGAGTTCTACGACGCTTTTACCTGTCATGGCGTGATGGTTTTAACAAAGGACAAATATAAACAAAAAATCGGAGAAACCCCCGATTTTACATATGCTTTGTTGCGAAAAGCGAACCATGTCATAAAACGGGAAGCGGAGCGGTCGAACCGCCCCGCTCCGTATCAGATGATCTCGAATGCTATATGCATCATGTTGGTGAAACTCGTTTGGCGAGCTTCGCTCGAAAGTTCTTCGCCCGTTATCAGCGAATCGGAGATCGAACAAATGGTCAGGGCCTTGTTGCCGCTGCGTGCCGCATTGAGATACAGGGCCGTAGCCTCCATCTCAACGGCCAGGACGCCCATCTTCTGCCATTGCTTCCATGTCTCGGGCGAGTCGCTGTAGAAAGTGTCGCTTGCAAGCAGGTTGCCCACCTTGTAGTTTATGCCGAGCTTCTCGGCCTCTTCGGCTGCGGCGCGTACGAGCCCGAAGTCGGCTATCGCCGCAAACGTGCCGGGAAGGTTGAACTGGTCGGCATAATTCGAGTTGGTGCACGAACCCATACCTATCGCTATGTCGCCGAGCTTGAGGTCGGGATCGTATGCTCCGGCTGAACCCGTGCGTATGATCGTTTTTACACCGTAGAAGTTGAACAGTTCATACGAGTATATGCCAATCGACGGAATACCCATTCCGTGGCCCTGAACAGATACGCGCTTGCCCTTGTATGTGCCGGTATATCCGTACATTCCGCGTACCTCATTGTAAAGAACCGGATTCTCGAGATATTTTTCGGCCATAAATTTCGCGCGCAGCGGGTCGCCTGCCATGATTACCTTGTCGGCTATTTCGCCGAATTTCGCACCTATATGCGGTGTCGGAGTTTTCTGTGCCATAGTCTTTCCATTTATATGAATGTAAAGATAACAAAAAATATTTGAATTCCAAAAACAGATTGCTCTGTATATGTGGTGAATACGACTCTTTATTGTGCAAATGCGACGCAACGGCCTCCTGACAGGCGGCAAAACGCCGTGCTTGATATGCCGGCCGTCCCGGAATATCCAAACGCTGAAAAATTTGCGTTACAGTTTGCCGCTGTGTTGCTCTTTGCGTATCTTTGCGTGTCATGCAACTGCGTAAATCAACATATGACGATGTCGAATCCGTATGCCGCATAATAGCGCAGGCACAAAGCCAGATGCGCCGGCTCGGCATAGACCAGTGGCAGAACGGATACCCCGACAGGAACTCGGTCCTCGCCGATGTAGAAGCCGGGGTGGGTTATGTCATGTGCGAAGCCGATACGGTCATTGCCTGCGGGGCCGTTATTTTCGGCGCCGACCCGAACTATGCCCGTATCGAGGAAGGGGAGTGGATTACGGAGGGGAGCGATTACGTGGTCGTACACCGTCTGGCCGTTGCCGACGGTTTCAAGCACCGCGGTATGGCGACGCGCTTCATGTGTCAGGTCGAAGAGATGGCGCGCATGCGCGGTACCGGCTCTTTCCGTATTGACACACACCGCGACAACCTTTATATGCAGTCCATGCTCGACACTCTCGGGTTCACATGTTGCGGCGTGATTTACGTAAGCGACGGAACGCCGCGCCGCGCATACGAAAAAGTGCTGCGTTGAGAAATAATATTTCCGACATAACGTTTATTTGCGTATATTTGCACCGGGTTACGATTGTATCCGGCCTGATATGATGCAGGGTTTTTCCATGTAATGACATTTGGGGGTGCCCGGTTTTGACAGCAGGTAGAGTTCGATTGTAAGCACGTCGAGCATTGTGTGGTGGCTCGTAAATCTCAACACTCAAACTACAAATGGCAATAACAGCTATGCACTCGCTGCCTAATTTTCAAGGAAAATTGGCTTAATCGCCGGGCTCAAGGCAGTCCGGTGACGAGTATCCCGAAGCGCTGTTCCGCCCTTTAACGGCGTTTCATACGGGGTATCAACAATTCAGGGATAGCGTCGCGTGAGTCCCGAACGCGATGCGAAATCAAGGGACTGGGACCCGTGTTAGGCTGCCGCCTGCCGGATACGGGTAGAAGGACGAAACGGTCGGCTAAACGTGTAGAAAGCTTTTGGGTTCCTTGTTTGGACGCGGGTTCGACTCCCGCCACCTCCACAACTATTGCTGAATATCAGTGAATTATGCGGGCAGTAGTACTATAAATGGTGCTGCCAGCTTTTTTATGCTCTGCGGCGAATGCAAAAATCCGTAATATCTATAAGCAAACCGATGATTCGTATAATCATGTTATGAACAGCCGGTTGTACATTTGCAGATGTAAAACCCTCAACATTTCGGCTTATGAGAAGATTATTGTTTGCCATGTTTTTGTCGATGGCATTTTGCCTTTTACAGTCCTGCTCTCCTTCCGATGACATGGACAATGGACCGCAACAGCTGCAACCGTCACAACCGCAGCCTCAACCTGACGATGAAACCAGCGATGATGAAGATATTATGAAAATGGACAAGATTAAAATTACGGCAGGAGCGACATCGTTTACGGCCGTGTTGGCCGACAACAGCTCCGCTGCGTCATTGGCCCGGCGGCTTGCCGATGGCCCGCTGTCGATAACCATGAGCGATTACGGCGATATGGAGAAGGTCGGGTTCCTCGGTTTTACCCTGCCACGTAATGATTTGCAGATGACAACCTCACCTGGTGACGTAATTCTTTATCAGGGCTCGTATCTGGTTATATATTATGATGTCAATACATGGAGCCTTACGCCCGTTGCCAGGGTCGAGGGTGTGACGTCCCGTGAAGAGATGCTCGGACTTTTGGGCGGCAAGGGCGACGTGGTGATTACTTTGTCTATTGAATAGGTCGGCCGCCATGGGGGCTTTGCCCGTTTTGATGATATAATGTCGATAAGTGAATCGGCAAAGAGTAGGCCGGTCGCGGTATAATCGGTATTTTTGCCGAAGGAAATCCTTGAAACAAATTTAGACATGACAAAGAAAATACTTCTTTTAGGTTCGGGGGAACTCGGCAAGGAGTTCGTCATAGCCGCCAAGCGCAAGGGCCAGTACGTCATTGCCTGCGATTCGTATGCCGGAGCTCCGGCCATGCAGGTAGCCGATGAATGCGAGGTGTTCGACATGCTCGACGGCGATGCCCTGGACGAGGTCGTATCGCGACATAATCCCGACATAATCGTTCCCGAGATCGAAGCCATACGTACGGAGCGGCTTTACGATTGGGAAAAACGCGGCGTACAGGTTGTGCCGAGCGCACGTGCCGTGAATTTCACCATGAATCGCAAGGCCATACGCGACCTTGCCGCCAAGGAGCTCGGACTTAAAACAGCCCGCTATTTTTATGCGAAGACATATGAGGAACTGTGTGATGCCGCCGGCAAGATAGGTTTCCCGTGCGTGGTGAAACCGTTGATGTCGTCATCGGGCAAGGGACAGTCGGTCGTCAAAGGTCCTGATGACCTGAAAACGGCATGGGAGTACGGTTGCAGCGGCAGTCGCGGCGACATACGTGAGCTTATCGTCGAGGAGTTCATCAAGTTCGATTGCGAGATTACCCTGTTGACGGTTACCCAGAAGAACGGGCCTACGCTCTTCTGCCCGCCGATCGGCCATGTGCAGAAAGGCGGCGACTACCGCGAGAGTTTCCAGCCGGCACCCATATCCGAAGAGCATCTCCGTGAAGCCGAACGCATGGCCGACAAGGTTACGGCGGCATTGACCGGAGCCGGTATTTGGGGTGTAGAGTTCTTCCTGAGCCATGAAAACGGAGTTTATTTCTCGGAGTTGTCTCCGCGCCCGCATGACACGGGTATGGTGACGCTTGCCGGAACGCAGAACCTCAATGAGTTCGAGTTGCATCTGCGTGCCGTTCTTGGATTGCCGATTCCGCGCATCACCCTTGAGCGTATGGGCGCGAGTGCAGTCATATTGTCTCCCATTGCAAGCAAGGAGGCTCCGCGTTACCGCGGTGAAGAGGAGGTATGTGCCGAGGATAATACATATTTGCGCATTTTCGGCAAGCCATACACCAAACTCAATCGCCGTATGGGCGTCGTTGTGCGTTACGCTCCCTTGGGAAGTGATATCGAGGAACTGCGTGAGAAGACAAAGGCAGCTGCGGCAAAGATAGAAGTCTATTGACATTATATGACTTTGTGGCGGAATGGGATTGCGACGGTATCGCAATCCCATTCCGTTTTCACCGGTTTCGATGTCATGTCAATCATCTTGGACGGTTATGCCGAGCAGTGACGACAGTACGAGGGCCTGTGTCGATGTGACAACTGTCCCGCGCAGGTCGGGTATGTTTACGATTATGCCGTCGACAGTCGAGTCGCGCAGGTCCATGCCTTTCAGTGAGGTTTGCGAAAAATCTGCCTCGCCAAGGTCACACCGTTCAAACCGGCTTTCCGATAATCGGCAGTGTTCAATTACGGCGCCGTGCATGTCACAGCCGCTGAACAGCGAAGAGTGCATTTTGCTCATCGACATATTTGCGTAACGACAGTTGCATTCGCTGAAGACGACATGTGTGAATGCTGCCTCCGAGATATCTGTGCCCATGATCCTGCAGCCTTTGAATTCGACCCTGCAGAATGAACTGCCGGCAAATGATATGTTAGAAAGGTCGCAGCGCTCAAAACGGACATCGCTTATCTGAATGTTGCCGAATCTGCAATCCCTAAATTTCAGGGCTGTGAAAATGCAGTTGTGCCATGTGCCGTATTTGATGGTGACTTGAGAGACTTCCTGTTTGCCGAAATGCATGTCTGACAGTATCGTATCGTCGCCAACCATATGTGTGAACGGCATTCCAGCTTCGTGCATCGGCTCGAAATTCGGAGGTGCAGGTATCCCGAGAGGTCTGTTTTTCATGGCTGTGTATGTGTTTCAATATGAAACGAGGGTGTCGGATTATTTCCGGACACCCTCGTTTGTCGGATTATGCCTCGCGACTATTTGTGCAGTTTGGCTTTTACGTTGTTTGCTGCCTTTTCAAGCAGTTCGGCCGGGCAGCAGAGCGTAATGCGGATATAGCGCTTGCCCTCGCTTCCGAAGATTCCGCCCGGGGTGAGGAATACGTCGCACTTCTCCATTACCTCGTCCGAGAAAGCGAAGCTGTCGCCCTCGAAATTCTCGGGAATCTTTGCCCATACGAAGAGACCGGCCTGACCCTTGCGGTAGCTGCAGCCGAGAGCGTCGAGCAACTCGTATGCCTGCTTTTCACGGCCGTAGTATATGTCGTTGAGCTCCTTGAACCAGTCTTCGCCGAGCGAAAGGGCGGTGTCGGCAGCTGCCTGAATGGGGTAGAACATACCCGAGTCCATGTTCGACTTGAACGTAAGAATCGAGTCGATCCACTCCTTCTTGCCGAGAATCACACCTACACGCCAGCCGGCCATCGAATGGCCTTTCGACAGCGAGTTCATCTCCATGGCCACCTCGCGGGCTCCGTCCACAGCCATGATACTCATGGGCTTGTCGCTGTTGCGTATGAAGCTGTAGGGGTTGTCGTGCAGAATGAAGATATTGTGTTTTGCTCCGAATTCGATGATCTTTTCGAAGAGTTCACGTGTCGGTTTCTGGCCTGTCGGCATGTTGGGGTAGTTGATGATCATCATCTTGACCCCGTCGAGACCAGCTTTCTCGATAGCCTCGAAGTCGGGATAGAAGTTGTTCTGTTCGTTCAGGGAGTAGGTGACCATCTCGCCGCCTGACAATCTTACGGCTGCGCTGTAGGTCGGGTATCCCGGGTTCGGTACCAGAACCTTGTCGCCCTTGTTTATGAATGTCATGCATACATGCATGATACCCTCTTTCGAACCGATCAGGGGCAGGACTTCGGAGTTGTAATCGAATTCAACGCCGTACCAACGTTTGTACCAGTCGGCAAAAGCCTTGCGAAGAATGGGTTCGCCCTTGTATGACATGTATTTGTGTACATCGGGACGTTGCGCCTCCTTGGCCAGACGGTCGATCACGCACTGTGCAGGCGGAAGATCGGGGCTTCCCATTGCAAGTTTTACGATGCTGCGTCCGGTGGCGGCCTCGATTTCGGCTATCTCACGCAAACGGCGCGAGAAATAATACTCTCCAATTCCGTCCAGTCGATGTGAACGTTCGATTTTTACTCCTTTGCCCATGATTGTATGTTGATTGATTGTTTAACCATACAAAGGTAATAAAAAACCGAATGCTTTCGTCGATTTGGCGGCTCTATTTTCCCAATATAGATTATTCCGCAGTATATTTGCGCCATGTTAGGTTTGTTTTACATATTGCTATGCTGGCTTGCAGGCAATATAATAGCTTATTTTACATGAAACTATATCTCCGGGACCATCATAGGAATGATACTGTTGTTCTGTCTTCTGGAGTTCCGGCTCGTCGATGCCGAAACGGTGCGTCCCGTTGCGAAGTTCCTGCTTGGGTCGATGGCCCTGTTTTTTGTACCCTACGGCGTGGGACTGATGGTATCCTATGAGGCGATCATGAAAAACTTCTGGGCAATCATCGTCGCAAGTGTCGTAAGCACGGTATTGATCATGCTCGTCGTGGGGTGGGTGTATCAGAAAATGGTTCATAGAAGATGATGGAGTTGATAAGGTCGGATCTTTTCCTTCTGACCGTTACTATTGGTATATATTGCGGCTGTTCGACACTGTACCGCCGTACGAGGTTCGCTTTGCTGCGCCCCGTATTGTTGACCTTCATGGCGATGATCGCCTTCCTCAAGATATTTTCCATTCCGTACGAACATTACCGTGCCGCTACCGAAGCCCTGAATTTTGCATTGGGCATGTCGGTGGTGTCATTGGGGTATCTGCTTTACGAGCAGAAGGAACAGATGAAGGGCGAGATCGTTCCGATAATTTCATCGATACTGACCGGCTGCATCGTAGGAATCATCAGCGTAGTATATATTGCAAAGTATATGGGCGCCGACCGTATGATCCTGACATCGATAGCGCCCAAATCAGTAACGATACCCATCGCCGTAGCCGTTGCGAAACCGTTGGGCGGCGAGGTTCCGATTACGTCGGTCGTCGTCTTCTGCGTCGGTCTCCTCGGCAACATCATCGGTTTCTGGCTCCTGAACAAACTGCGCATAACCGATCCGAAGGCACAGGGACTGGCCATGGGTCGGCCGCACACGGAGTAGGTACGGCTCGCGCCATAGAGCATGGAGCCATCGAGGGAGCCATGAGCGGACTGGCAATGGCCCTTATGGGAGTGGCTACGGCCATGATCCTGCCATTGGTGGAACACTATCTGTATTGACAGTCTGATATGACAGAACCGCCGGAAAATCTTGTTTTCCGGCGATTCTGTCATTTGTCGGCATCAGGCTTTGCCGTGTCGTTGCATTGTTTGTCCTTGTTTCTCGACGGGCAACCGGCCTGTGGGCAGCTGTCGCACGGGTTGAACCCTTTTCGCGCCTTTACGCTCCGTACGATCCGGTAGACGGCATGTACGGCTATGGTTGCACCTATTACGGCAACGGCTATGTCCTGCCAGCTTGTCACAGAAGCCACGACATTAGATGATACACGGCATAGGCGAGTACCCATGCCACCGATGTGCTGTAAACGATCGAAGCCAACGCCCATTTCCAGCCTGCTTCCGCTGCAATGGCGCTGACGGTGGCAATGCACGGGAAGTATATCAGTATGAATACGAGCAGGGCGAATGCCGATGCCTGGTTGAAGTCACCGCTTGCCACGAGCCTTCCCGAGAGAGCTGAAGTCTCCTCCTCGTCTACTGACTCTCCTTCAGAATAGAGGACGCCGATCGTGCTTACGACGATCTCCTTGGCAGCAACTCCCGACAACAGGGCCACGCTGGTCTTCCAGTTGAATCCGAGCGGGGCAAATATCGGCTCGCAGGCTTTGCCTATGTGTCCGAGATACGACTGTTCGTAATGTTCGGCCGAACTTTCGACAGCGTCGTTTTTGGGGTAGTAGCTCAGGAACCAGACGATGACCGACGCCACGAGGATCAGGCCTCCCATCTTGCGGAGATATTGGGCGCATTTGTCCCACATGTGGTTGAGAGTTGCCTTGAGGGTCGGCATGCGGTAGGGCGGCAGCTCCATTACGAACGGAGTCTCGTCCACCTTGAAGAGCAACTTCCGCATTAGACGCGCCGTAAATATGGCGACCAGTATGCCTATGAGATAGAGCGAGAACATGACCGTACCCGAGTGTCCGGGGAAGAACGTGCCGGCCAGCAATATGTATATGGGCAGGCGTGCACTGCACGACATGAACGGAGTAATCAGTATGGTTATCAGCCTGCTGCTGCGGCTCTCGATGGTTCTTGTGGCCATAATTGCCGGAACGTTGCAGCCGAATCCCATGATCATGGGAATGAATGACTTGCCATGCAGACCTATGCGGTGCATGACCTTGTCCATTATGAATGCGGCGCGCGCCAGGTAACCCGAATCCTCCATGAACGATATGAACAGGTAGAGGATCATGATCTGCGGCAGGAAGACTATGACACTGCCCACACCTCCTATTGCACCGTCGACGATGAGGTCTTTCAACGCCCCGTCGGGCATGATGCTGTCGACGGCCGAACCGATCCAGCCTACCAGCATTTCGATCCATTCCTGCGGGTATGCGCCCAGACTGAACGTGCAGTAGAACATCAGCCACATCAGGAAGAAGAATATGGGGAATCCCCACAGCTTGTGGGTGACGAATGCATCAATCACGGTAGTGGCTTTGGCCTCCTCGTTCTGTCCCGGTGTATATGTCTCCTTGAGGGCTCCGGAGATGAAGCCGTATTTGCGGTTGGCGAATGCCGTTTCGACATCTTCGCCGAGCTGTTCCCTGATACGTTTGGCTTCGCGGTCGCGTATTTCGGTCCACCGGCCGTAATCGGGACAGTTCTGCAGGGCGCGCTCGACGTCCTTGTCCCCTTCGAGCAGTTTCATGGCGAAATAGCGCGGCGGGAACATCTTTGGCAGCTGGTCACGGTGCCGCCCCATGTCTTCGTTGAGTATGCCGAGCGATTCCTCGATGACGCTGCCCTGGCTTATGTGTATATGACGCACGCGGTCGTCCTCGTTCTCATATACGGCAATGACCGTATCGAGCAGGGCGTCGATGCCTTTCCCGCTGCGGGCTACGACCGGAACCATCGGTACGCCCATCATTCGTCCCAGACTGTCGTAATCGAGCTGTGCGCCGCGCGACTCCAGTTCGTCGTACATGTTCAGCGCGACAACCATGCGCGGGTTGATGTCAATGAGTTCGGTCGTGAGATAGAGGTTGCGCTCGAGGTTTGAGGCAACGACGGCATTGATTATGACATCGGGGGTGCTCTCCTCGAGGTGGTGCCTTACGTACAGCTCTTCGGGTGTGTACGCCGACAACGCGTATGTGCCGGGCAGGTCGGTGATTTCGAACTTGTATCCTTTGTACGTGCAGTAGCCGCGCTTGGCATCGACCGTAACGCCGCTGTAGTTGCCGACATGTTCATGGCCGCCGGATATGGCGTTGAAAAGCGACGTCTTGCCGCTGTTCGGGTTGCCTACAAGGGCAACGCTTATCTGTTTTGACTGATGTGACAGTGCGGCTTCGAGATAATCGGAACTGCTGCTCTCTATTTTCTCGTCCTGAATTAGCTTTTTGGCCTCCTCCTCTGATATGATTACGACCATGTCGGCTTCGCTGCGGCGCAGCGATATGTCGTACCCCATGATCTTGTACTCGATAGGGTCCTGAAGCGGAGCATTGAGAATGACCTCCACCCGTTTGCCGCGTACGAAACCCATTTCCATGATTCTGCGACGGAAACCTCCGTGTCCCAGAACCTTTACGATGACTCCCGATTCTCCGGTTTTAAGTTCCGATAGTCGCATAAAGAACAATCATTTTGTTTCAAGGCGCAAAGATAACGCAAACCGCCGAGATTGTCAATCACCATTTATGGTGATTTGAGTGAAGTGGTGTATCTGCCCGCATATTCGGTGTCTGAACACTCCTTTTTCAATGAAAAAACGCAAGAAGCCTGTTTTTGCGTAATGGCGTAATTGTAAGAGTGTTCGCTCATGATGTACGATTACGGCAAAAATATGTAAAAAAGACCTTTTTTGAGGGCCTGCATCGCCGTAAAACGTGCATTTTTAGCGATATGTGGCGTTTTTTTTATCAAAAGTTTGTGATAAATCAATCATTTTTATACTTTTGTTCCAAGTAACAACCACAAATGTATTAATGTCATGAAAAACTTAGTAGAACAGATCAACGCGCAGATTGCCGCTTTCCAGGAGAACGCAGCAGCACAGGTAGAGAAGAACAACAAAGCTGCCGGTACACGTGCTCGCAAGGCTGCTCTGGAGCTCAGCAAACTTCTCAAGGAGTTCCGCAAGGTTTCTGTAGAAGAGGCCAAAAAATAATTCGGATTATTTTTGCGCAAAAGGCTGCCGGTCGATAAGGACAGGCAGCCTTTTCTGTTTTGGGGCCGGGAGGCTCTATTCGTTCAGGTCGAGCCTTATGCCGTGTATGGCGAATTGATATACGTCATTGTCTGTAATCCCGATATGGCGATCCAGGGGGACGGCTTCGTTGTGGTCGTTCAGATAGTATCTCGGAGCCGTTTCGTCGAATTCGTCGCTTACGAGCGAGACATTGTGTTCAATGAAACTGCTGTTTATCGAAGCCATGTCGGCCATGGTATGGAACATGGAGTGAGTCGTGGCCGGAGACCAGCGGTGACGGCGTGCAGCTTCGACCTTTCCGGGATACGTTTCGCAAAACTCATCGGAGAACCATGCAAGGCTGGCCACATGCAACTGATAGTACGTAGTGGTAGGCGAGGCATGGAGGAACCTGCCGCGATCGTCGTCGAATATGTCCTCGCCGTGGTCCGAGCAGTAGAGTAGAGCCGAACATGCCGTCAGTGAATCGAGATACGATATCGTACTGTCGAGGAAATAGTCGGTGTAGAATATCGAGTTGTCGTATGCATTGCGTATCATCTCGACATTCTGCGGTTTGATCGTGGCGTCGTTGTCGGGTTGGAATTTTGCAAACTCACGTGGATAGCGCTGGTGGTAACTGAAATGCGATCCGTAACAGTGGAGTATGAACAGCAGATTGTTCTTCTTGTCCGTCTCTATGATACGGCGCATCATTCTCAACAGCTGCATGTCCTGACGCGGCGAACCTATGTATACCACTTCGTCAGCCTCTTTGGCGAGGTTGTCGACCATGGCCCCCTGAGGTGACTGGTTGGACAGGAAATAGGTCTTGAAACCCACTTCGTTGAACAGGGCTGCAAGTCCTTTGCGATAGAAAAGGTCGTGGTGCTGGCCTGTCCCTATTGATGAAAGGAACAACGGTACGCTTTTGTGCGTGGTGTTGCTTTGCGTCACAACATTCTTGAACAGGTATATGTCGTCCCTGCGTTTCAAGCGCGGGTTGGTCTCCCGATGATATCCGTAAAGTTCCCAGTTGGCGGCACGCGAGGCTTCGCCTATGATATATACATATATTTCGCGCTGCGGTGGCGTGTTTTCACGCACGGCATTGTACTTGAACTGCTTCGATGTCTGTCCGTAGTGCTTGACATTGAGTTCCTCCGATACGGCCATGTTGAAGTTGTATATCACGTTGACGGGGAATATCTCGTTGAAGACTACACGTCCGTCCGTAGTCCTGTATGCCGGTATGAGGAATAGCATGCCCAAAGCCAGGAACGCATATCCGATATGTACGACTCGTGTATGGCTCTTTATCGAGAGCCTCATCTTGCGTCTTACCTGTATGAATGCTTCAAACAATATCGGCCCGTAGATAAGACATACGATTATGATGGGAGGACACAGGTCGGTCAGCAGCTCCGACGCCTCTTCGGGGTTTGTCGTCATCAGGTTTATGAACATGTCCGTAGCGATGGCGGAGTTGCCATAGATGTAGAGCAGTACGATCTGGAAAGCGCACAGTATGATGAGCGGCAACATGCACATGACGGTGATGCCCACGCGACGTGTGAACATGTTGGCCAGCAGATATACGCCGACTGGAATCAGGCTTCCGGCTAATATCGACCACCAGTTGTAGAGCTCGGTATATGCCAGAACGAAGTTCGGCAACATGAGGGCAAAGACGAAGTATGCAAGCAGCATTGCCGCCCGCCGGCTCGGGGTCAGTTTCCAGTTTTTTATGTATTGTTTAAAACGCTTCATTTATGGACATTACCAAACCATTGATGAGATGACCGTTGACTCTGCGGCCGAAACCATAATCGAGACGGACGTTCATTCGTTTCTTGAATTCCCAGCGCAGGCCGACTCCGTAGTTGGGCAACGTCTGTCCCCAATCGAAACTGCCGAATGAACGGAATACGTTGCCGGCTCCGCCCCATACCGTGATACCGATGCGCCGCCATATGCGCTGACGCAGTTCGGCCTGGAATGTTATGGTATTGAGATCGTTGAACTGGCCTTCGTAGTATCCGCGCATTCTCATGCTGTTGCCGAATGTGGCATACATGGTCCACGGCGTGTTGGCCGAATTGAACTCTCCGTACAGGTCGAGTGCGAGAATGCCGCCTTTCCACAACTGTTTGTAATAATCTATCGTCGTACGGGCGCGCCACAGTGTGTGTCCGCTGTCGCCGAAGGCTTTGGGCTGTATGATGCCGTATATGCTGACATAAAGGCCATTGTATGGATTGGTGATGACGTCTCGCGAGTCGTATTCGATGAACGTACCCAGTCCGAGTCCAGCGTATCTCGATTTCTGCCCGTCAAGATATTCGGGCTTTGTCAGATTTATGGCCCGGGAATAGTTGAAGTTGAGAGTCGTACCTATATAGGTATTAGGGAAAAGCTCGTACAGGTACTTGATGTCGACAAGGTATTTCTTGCCCGTATAGCTTCCGGCGCTGTTGTTCACTGCATCGTCATATCCGAACCCCCAGAAATCGGTCGGCTGGGACTTGAAACTCAACTCGTAGTCGATTCGGTGACGGTCTTGCTTGAAAAACGTATTGCCGTATATGCCAACATAGTAGAATCCGATGATCGACACGTTGGCAAATGCCGAAACATTCGATGGTGAGGTGATCGAATCCCTGCGGTCTACGCGGTACAGTCCGGCGGCCAGTATGCCTATCGAAAGACTTGTCTTGCTCGAATATGAAGGGCCGCCTACGACCGTGAAATCCATTCTCTTTTCGAAGGTCTTGTCTTCGGCCGACTTGCCGAAATAGTCTATTACCCGCTTGAAGAAGTTGGGTTTTCTGGCCGGGATGGTGTCCGTAACCTGCGCGGCGGGTTCCGTCTCGTCAGCAGAATCGGCGAGCGGGGTGTATTTGTACCTGATGGTATCCCTGTCAGAGATATACAGGCTGTCTGTCACTTCCCGCCCGCTGTCTGTCGTCATCCTTGCCGCTGCCGTCGAATCGGGTGCCTCATACGGCACGGTTGCCGGAATACTGACCGACATGACCGAATCGACGCCGTTCATGCATACGCACGAAACCGCATGCGCCCTGGCTGTCGTGTTGACTGCACAAAGCAGCATCGTCAAGATGCATATGGCAACAATGCGGAACAAGGCAGGGTACTATTTGTATTTTTCGATGAATTTGTAGAATCCGTCGATGTCGGCCTTCGACAGTTCGCCTTTCTTCACATAGACGAGTTCTCCCTCTTTGGAGACTATGAGCAGAACGAACTTGTTGTTGCAGTCACCCAATCCCCATGCATTGATGAGTTCACGGCTTTGGTCGGCGAGAACCGTTGCACCATTCTTGGCGGTGCGCTTGCGGGCGAGCGAGCGAGCTACGCTGTTGGGAACCATCGGGGCGTCCTTGAGGTTCATTATACCGAATCCGTAAAGGTTGTCACCTTCGGCACGGTGGTTGACTTCCATATCGTCGAGGAAATCCGAGTTCTGACTGTGGACATCGGGATCGATGTAGAAAATCATGAGGTTCTTTTTACCCCATTCGGGCAGTTGGGTTTTCTCGCCGTTGAGATCGAGAATGGTGACGTTTTCGACTTTTTTAGGAAGTCGGGGCTCCTGTGCCATGGCCACGGTTGTCGCTGCGAGCAACATGCATGTGGCAAATAGAAATTTGGCTTTCATTTTTTTATGTTTTACACGAATACAAATTTCCGCAAATGTATTAATTTTTTGCCAATACATCATTATAACCTTGACATAACCTTCACGAAACGGCTTTTCGAGATTTTAGTTTGTCCTATTCGAACATTTTACTCCACTGCAACCTGTCGTCGAGAGCGTAACGCCCTCCTCAGGATATGACCTGAAAGACGTATGTACCCGTACCGGCGAACTTAATCGTCGCCTGCGTCATGCATCAAGATGACAGACCGACGAATATCGACATGACATATACGAGGTCTTGTGTTTTGTCGATTCTTTGTCGCAAAAGCAAAAAACATTCCATAAAAACGCTATCTTTGCCGCCATGAAAAAGAGCATACTGTTTGTTTGTCTCGGGAACATCTGCCGATCACCGGCCGCTGAAGGCGTGATGCGGCACATGGCTGCGAAGGCCGGGGTTTCAGAGATGATAGAGATCGATTCGGCCGGCACTTATTCAGGACATGTCGGCGATTTGCCCGATGTGCGCATGCGCAGGGCTGCATCTCAGCGCGGTTATGAACTTCTGCACCGTGCACGCCAGATCCGCGAGGAGGATTTCGAACGTTTCGACATGATCATTGTCATGGACGACATGAATTACGAAACAGTTCACCGACTGGCCCCTTCGCGAGACGAAGCCGCGAAGATTTATCGTATGCGCGAGTTTTTCAGCCGCTTTCCGGAGTGGAGTTATGTCCCCGACCCGTATTATGAGGGGGCTGACGGTTTCGAACTGGTTCTCGACATGTTGGAAGATGCCTGCGGCAATCTGCTGGCGAAATTGACGAAACGCGAATAGTCGCTATTCTATAAAAACGTGCCCCGGTTGCAATCATGCGGCCGGGGCTTTCTCTTTGGACGGACTTTACGTCAGAAATCGACGCCCAGACCTACACTGAACGTGTTCCTCCACGGACAGCTTTTGCCTGCAACCCAGTACGAAGCATCGACCTGTATGTGCATGAAGCGTATGCCGAGGCCGACGGTGGCATAGTTGTATATGTCGTATGCGTAACCGGCGCGGACTTTTAAAAGCTGCATGAGCGAGTATTCGAGACCTGCATTCGCAATGAAGCCTTTCATCTCTACCGAATTGCATCTGTATCCGGCATTGACCGTGGCGAGCAGTGAGTGCGAATCACTGAACGGGGCGAACAGCGATACGCCGGCCTTGGCCGTTATCGGCTGAGTATATTTCGTCTCCCCGAATGCGAATCCGAGGTTTGCAACCTGCGCGCCTATCTCCAGACTTGAACCTTCGAGCATGGAGAGCGGTATCGACGAGTATGCCGCAATGTCGAAATCGACGGCGTCGGACTTGTCGCCTATGCCGTTGGAGTAGTGCAGGTATCGGGCCGTGACCGCGAGACCGAGACGCTCGCATACCTTGTATGCGTAAGCCAGATCGAGGGCCTTGCCATTGGGACGTGTAATGTCGAGAGATATGATGTTGCCCTCCTCGTCCTTGGGTATGAACGGATAGCCGTCCATGCCGGCTTCGAGTCCGGCGAGCTTGGGCTCCTGGAACCATCGCCCGCCGATTGAAAGAGCGTGCTTCTGGCCTATCTTGACGTATCCGCCGAGCGACAACAGATAGTAACCGCTGGCTACATCGCTCTGCCATGGCGTGTATGATGCCTGCACCTGTACGCTGTGGTATTCGAACAGCGGGGCGGCTGCATTGCCGAATATCGAATATGCGTCGCCCGAAACGGCAACGGTGGCGTTACCCATACCCGATGTGCGCGGGTTGGGATTGATCGTGACGAAATCCTGGGCGTAAACGCCGGTTGCGATCAGCAGTATTGCCAATGTGGATATTATCTTTTTCATCTGTCGGTTATTTCTTGATTACGGTTTGTGTTGTAGAGAGTGTCTTGCCGTCGACCGTGCATGTCACCAGCACGGAGTATCTTCCCGGATTGATATCGGCCATGTTAAGCGTCAGCGGCTTGCCCTTCTCAAATGTAACGTTCTGGTTGAAGACCTCCACGCCGATCGAATTGCGCATTACGATATGGCCTGCGCCCGAGATCTGTTCTCCGTTGATCTCGCCGAGTTTTATGTTGAGCCTGTCGGTGCACGGGTTGGGGTAGAAGTCGGCGTTCAGCGATGTCGTGTTGACTATCACCATGAACTGGGCATCGGTGGTCAAGTTGCCGGCATCTTTCGCCGTGACCGTAACAGTGGCATAGCCTTCGCCTTTTGCCGTTACGGTGAATTCGTCTCCCGATATCTTGGTTATGGCCACGTCGCGGTTGTCCGACGAACTCGTATATGATACGACGTTGTTGTTTGCGTCGGTGAAACACTCCGACAACTTGTAGGTTGCGTAGTCGCCGACCTTGCTGAAATAGATCGTCTTGAGCTTGTCGGACGCAATCTTCGGCGCCTCGTTCTTCTCGACCTTGAAATTTGTCGTCAAAGTGGTCGACTTGGTGTCGTTCGTTGCCGTAATCTCGATCTTGTACTCACCGGCCGCAAGCTTGGACCCGTCGATGGGGACAGTAACGGTGTTGTTCTCTTTCTCGAATGCGATGTCGGGCGACGATACGCTTACCGTGTAGTCTACATAGTTGGTAACCACAAACTTGAGCGTTACCTTCTCGTAGTCGAGAATGGTGAAGTTGGTGCTCTGTCCCTGCGGGTAGGTGATTGCAGGTGCTCCGGGGTTGTCGACGATAGAGCCGCGCCCGCCCATCTCGAGAGCAGCCTGTACGTCAATCAGCTTGCCGATCTTTGTTCGGTAGCTCGAGGACTGGGAGCTGTCGATATCGCGTGCAGACTCGATGAGAATCTCCTTAAGGCGATCGTTGGTGAAGCCTACGCCACCGCAGTATGAGACGATAAGGGCTGCGGCACCCGATACGTGCGGGCAGGCCATCGAAGTACCTTCCATCCAGCCGTAACCGGAAGACTTGACATAGTCTACGACATATGTCTCGCCGTCCACGACGTAGGTGTCGCCGTTCTTGACGCTTGTGGGCAGCGTACTGAGATTGTATCCGTCATATCCGGCGTAGTACATGCTGTTGTCCACCGACGAGGTCCAGCCGCCACCGCCTGGGGCACACAGATCGACAGTAGTGTTGTATGTCGAGTAATATGCCTTCTTGTAGTTGCATGAAATGGAGGCAACGCTCAGACATCTTGAATAGGCTGCAGGGTATTCAGACTGGTCCTTGCCGTCGTTGCCGGCTGCGAATATCACTACGCCGCCAGCCATGGGGCCCGTCTGGGCACCGTCAGCCGATTTTCCTGCATTGTCGATGAAGTAGTCGATGGCGTCCTTGATCAGGCGGGCGTACTGTGCGAACTGCGCTTCAGTCCGTATGCCCGTATAGTCATATCCCCAACTGTTCTGGCTGATGACGGCGCCGTTGTCGGCACCGAATATTATGGCATTGGCAGTTCCCGTGTCATTGGACTGGTCGTCGGTGCTGAATATCTGGCACGACATGATCTTTGCGCCGTTGCCCGAGCCCGTACCGCCGGCTACACCCGCAATTCCGATACCGTTGTTGCTGACTGCAGCCACAGTACCGGCTACATGCGTGCCGTGCTCTTCGGCTGTAACATTGGCCGTTCCCGACGACGACTCGACGAAGTTGCGGCCTATGCCGCTCCACATGTTGCCGGCAAGGTCTGGGTGGTTGTAATCGATGCCTCCGTCGACAATCGAGACTATCACTTCGTTGTTTCCTCCGGTCATGGCCCATGCTCCCGATACGTTGATATCGGCACCGGCTACTGCTCCGTTATATATTGTGCCGTCATTGATAAGCATCCACTGCTCCGACAGGTAAGGATCGGTGAATGGCAGGCTCGCACGTGTAGCCGCCGAGTTTTCGGCAAACTGCTGCAGTTCGGCAGCCGTGGCATAACGTGCCGTACCGTGACCGACGCGCTTCACCTTACGGTTCGGGTTGACGAATTCTATGCCTTCGGTCGACTGGAGTTTCTGTGCCACCTCGGCGTTGCTCTTTTTCCCGCTGACGGTAATCTTGTACCACAGGTCCAGTCCGTATTTGCGTTTGCGTTCCTCGAACTGGTTCACCGGGAATATGCGCTCCATCGACACGATGTCGTAATCGCGGCATATTTCGTCGAACGTGAGATTGCCGGTCATGATCTCGCCGCTGCGCGTACGCGTTATTTCAAGCGATTCGGCTGTTTCGCGATCGAGTTTTACGCACAATACATTAGGCTCTACATTTTCACCCGAAAACATCTCTTCGACTTCGGGGCTTACTACCGTTACTCCTCCGTCGAAATCTTTTGTACACCCTGTGATTGCAAACAGGGCCATTGCAAGGATTAAAAATCTGGTTCTCATAAAAATTTATAGTAGTATGGTGATTTTGTTGCCAAAATGTGAATAAATTGTCGCCAAATATAATGAATTTAAATTTTTATATTTCTATATTTGATGAATTATTGATGTACTTTACAATAAAATCAAACATATTGAGACACAGACATGGAAAGAGACAATCGTATTTTCGAACTCATTGATGAAGAACGCAGCAGACAGATGCGCGGTATCGAACTCATCGCTTCCGAGAACTTCGTGAGCGATCAGGTAATGCAGGCCATGGGGTCGGTCCTTACCAACAAATACGCCGAAGGTTATCCGTCGGCCCGTTATTACGGAGGTTGCGAAGTCGTTGATAAAGTCGAGTCTTTGGCTCGCGAACGTCTGTGCAAACTCTATGATGCCGAATACGCAAACGTGCAACCGCACTCGGGTGCACAGGCCAATATGGCGGTATTCTTTGCGGTCCTGAAGCCCGGCGATACGTTCATGGGCCTGGACCTGTCGCACGGCGGTCACCTGTCGCACGGTTCGCCGGTAAACATGTCGGGCAAATTCTTCAAGGCTGTCGGTTACAAACTCGACCCCGAGACCGGCATGATCGATTATGATGCCATGGAGGCACAGGCACTCGAATGCCGTCCCAAACTTATCGTCGGCGGAGCATCGGCCTATTCGCGTGAGTGGGATTACAAGCGCATGCGCGAAATAGCAGACAAGGTAGGGGCCATGCTTATGGTAGACATGGCCCATACGGCCGGTCTGATTGCTGCCGGCCTGCTCGACAATCCCGTCAAGTATGCGCACGTGGTTACGTCGACCACTCACAAGACACTGCGCGGCCCGCGTGGCGGTATAATTCTTATGGGAAAGGATTTCGACAATCCGTGGGGCCTCACTACTCCGAAGGGTGTAGTCAAGAAGATGTCGCAGATATTCGACTCGGCCGTATTCCCGGGAATCCAGGGCGGACCGCTCGAGCATGTCATTGCCGCAAAGGCCGTAGCTTTCGGCGAAGCGCTCGACCCGAGCTACAAGGAGTATCAGAAGCAGGTGCAGAAGAATGCAAAAGCCATGGCCGAGGCATTTACGAAGCGCGGTTACAAGATCGTATCGGGCGGTACCGACAACCACCTCATACTGGTAGACCTTCGCACGAAGTTCCCCGATCTGACCGGTAAACTTGCAGAGAAGTGCCTCGTTGCAGCCGATATCACTACCAATAAGAATATGGTGCCGTTCGATTCACGCTCGCCGTTCCAGACATCGGGTCTCCGTTTCGGAACGCCGGCCATTACGACGCGCGGCCTCAAGGAGGACAAGATGGACGTAATCGTCGGCCTTATCGACCGTGTCCTTCATGACCCCGAGAATGAGGAGAACATCGCAGCCGTACGCAAGGAGGTCAATGAGATGATGTCGCAGTATCCGCTTTTTGCGTGGTAATATGCATGAGGTCGTAGATTTCCTCCGGCTGCTCGCCGGTCATGAGGACCGTGAATGGTTCAACGCCAACAAGGCGCTGTACCGCAGCGCCGATGCCGTATTCAAGGCTTTTGCCTCCGAACTTATCGACGGAATAGCGGCATTCGACGATTCGGTGAGCGGTCTTTCGGTTGCTGACTGTACGTATCGCATATATCGTGATACAAGGTTCAGTGCCGACAAGACTCCTTATAAGAAACATATGGGTGTCTTTGTGGCTCCGCATGGCAAGAAAGCCGGATATGCCGGTTATTATCTGCATATAGAACCCGATGCCGAATGTTTCCTGTATGCCGGATTGCATCTGCCGTCGCCCGTAGTGTTGCGCAGTGTCAGGGAGGAGATCATCGACAACGGTCAGGCTATTGTCGATGCCATCGAGGCGTCGAACGGATTTACGCTGTCGCTCGAATCGCAGATGAAACGTACTCCGGCCGGTTTCCCGCATGGACATGAGTTCGATTATCTGTTGCGGCTTCGTGACGTGGGCGTCGAAAAGGCGATCTTGATGGACGATATTCTTGCGGAGGATTTCCTGCAGCGCACACTGGAGGATTTCCGGTCCATATCGCCGTTCGTAAAGATTCTCAATCGGGCAGTGCAATATGCTTACGAGGAGATGATGTGACCGTAATAGTGTTCAAGCAAAACGGGTGGACGATGAAGTCCACCCGTTTTGGCATATATGTTCTGATCTAAATACACGGGCTGAAATATGTATTTACAAATCCTAAAATATTCTCTAATTTTGCGGATAGAAACAGGTTAGCCGAATTTATGATTCAACTTACATCGAGAATAGCAAGAATAGTGTATTCTATTATTGCAAGCGTGGTTATTATCCTATTTTGGAGAAATATCGGTTTTGTAACAACTCTTTTCGATATGCCGGGCAATTCCATTATCGGTCTGTCGATAAAGGCTATATTCCTTACTCTTGCTACTCTGATTCTGACAATAGTTGTAATCAAGCCGAAAGAGCTGTTTTCCTTTCTCGGGTTAAGTGGAAACATCCTCAAGGGATTGGGGATAGCTCTCCTTTGCGTACTTCCTATTTATCTTGTATTTTCTTTATTCGGACATCTAAATAAAGAATTGACGTTCACGGTGTTTTATGACAATTGTGTTCTCACCGGCTTTAAGGAGGAACTGGTGTTTCGGGCTTTTATGTTCGGGTTGCTTTTCCGATATGCAAAAACAGGTTTCTTCTGGGCAAGCATATTACCGGCCCTCTATTTTGGCTCTGTTCACCTCTATCAGGGGCACGACGTACTTTCAGCGCTCGCCGCTTTCGGTGTAACTTTTATTGGGGCGCTATATTTCAGCTGGTTGTACGTCGAATGGAATTTCAATATATGGATTCCTGCAGGATTGCATATGCTGATGAACGGGGCATGGTTTATTTTCACTATGGAAGGTACTGAGGTCGCAGCTGGAGGCTTGATTTCCAATATTGCACGAATTATCAGTATTGCATTGGCAGTCTCCATTACAGTCTATTATCACAAGAAGAAAGGAGTGAAGGTTTTCGATTATCCGGTTTGGAAATTTTAATCTTCTTTATTATCCGCGTATTTGTCTGAGATAGCTGAGGCTGCTTAAAATATACAACGGACTCCGGCAAGTGTCTATATGATCACATACCGGAGTCCGGCTGATTTGCGGTATATTAGGATCATACCTTAATAAATAATATAATACATTTATAATCAAATAAATATCACTGCTGTCCGGAGAAATTTTACCATAAAGTAGGTTGCTCGACAGAACCCGCCTCCGGAACACAAACGGGAGTTGTCGGCTGATTATAAATTTCACGGATATCCGCCCTCTGGAA
>CDYM01020141.1_pt1 | contig 36607 bp, 55 predicted proteins | sample 554981 | NCBI WGS metagenome assembly CDYM01 (sample SAMEA3182081, study PRJEB8094) | gut metagenome | biome: human; feature: gut; material: Stool; isolation source: human stools | place: Canada | collected 2012-12-04 | reverse complement strand
ACTTTTTATCTCAAAAATACAAATCTGTATCAAGATTACCATGCGTATACCAACATACCACTTTACGCATAAAATCTTCAGTTACATCAAAATATTCAGCTAATGAATATATATCTGTATGACCGTTTGCCACGGCATCGTCAAGCTCATCTTCAGTGATGTAATTTTTTACGGCCCATTTCCATGCTTTATATTCGTGTTTCTCTACAAGATCAATAGGACTACAGACTTTATGTGTAGCGCCTGTGGATGCATGTCCGCCTTCATGAGCGACAATAGTAGTTTCTTCTTTTGAAGATTGAATATTATCAAAATCCATAAAAATGCCATATGTCCCGCCTACTTCCATAGTGACGGCCTTATCTTCCTGCAAAGGCCATAAGTAGAACCTTACTCCATCACTATTTAGTTTCCGATAAAGCGACAAAAGCCTATCCACAGACCATTACCCCTTTTCTTTTTCCATATCAGCCTTCATAAAGCGAGCCATATCAAGCAGCATCTTCTTTTTTTCTTCCGGGAGATCCTTAGACTCTTTATAAAAGGCATAGGTAAAGTCGTCAAAGCCTATTTCGCGCTTACCCTCCAGGGGGAGCGCTTTTTCTTTTTCCCCAAGTCCAGTTAGTAGATAATCCGTTGTTGTTCCAAGATATTTAGCTATAGCCTCTAAATTTTTCATTCTTGGAGTTGTTTTTCCAGTATTCCATAAAGAATAGGATGCAGATGTTATTCTGCAATCTCGATAAAAATCCCGCTTTGAAATCCCTTTCTCAGCAAGTAATCCGTTGATTCTGCTGACGATTGGCGAATTACCCATAATGTATTCCCCCAGTTTGGTAAAAACGCCGCCTAGTAAATACTAATTTATTCTTGACAACTACAAAAACTTAGTATATACTAGTTTTTGAAGCAAGGGCAAAGAAAAACCTAGCCCTAGCAAAATCGGACTTTGCATAATATAGTTATTGACACTTCTTATATTAAGCTAAGTCTATATTGTTGTCAAGTAAAACTTAGTATATGGGGGTGAAAAAATGGGTTTTAGGGAGGCTAGGATTAAGGCTGGTATGTCTGTTGCCCAAGTCATGGAAAAACTATCTGTTTCCGATGCGGCAGTATACCAGTGGGAAACAGGCATTACAATGCCCACTGCAAAGAGATTGCTTGAAATTGCCAAGCTCTATGATGTCACTGTAGACGAGCTTCTTTCTGAGCAATCTCAGCATATCACAAGATAAGTCCAATAAATGGGACTTAAAGGAGGAAAGGAAAACGAACGACCTGAAAAAAAGAGTTGCCGCACTCGAGAAAGCAGTCGAAAACGACAACTCTGAATTAAAATTCGCCCTTAGCTGTTTGAGCACCGTGTTCCTCCAATTCGTGGAAGATTTCCAGATTAGTAGCCCTGAAGTTGACCGGATAGTCGATCTTCTCAAGGAAAAGGCAAAGGAAGCGGGATAACTCAAAGAAAGGATGATAGTGTGAACGAACTGAAAATCTTTGAAAACCCTGCTTTCGGGCAGGTGCGAACCGTGGAACGTGATAGCGAGCCTTGGTTCGTGGGTAAGGATGTGGCCGAGGCACTGGGGTACAGCAATACTCGCGATGCTCTTGATCGCCATGTCGATGACGAGGACAAGAATACCGTCGTGAATCCCGACGGAAATCGCGGGAATCCCAACATGATTATCATCAACGAATCCGGCCTGTACTCCCTGGTGCTTTCCAGCAAGCTTCCAACTGCTCGTGCGTTTAAGCACTGGATAACGTCTGAGGTCATCCCCAGCATTCGGAAAACGGGAGGCTATCAGATTCCGCAGGGAAAAGAACTCTTGGCTCTGGCGGTGCTGGAAGCTCAGAAAACCATCGAAGCGCAGGCAACGCAAATTGAAGAAATGAGGCCTCATGCTTTATTGGGAAGAGCCATTACCACAGCTGATACATCCATCCTGATCGGAGACTTCGCAAAGATACTCCGGCAAAACGGCGTTCTGATGGGTGCAAAACGCCTCTTTGTCTGGATGCGGGAAAACGGATACCTGATAAAGCGGAAAGGCACGGATTGGAATTTACCCACACAGCGAAGCATGGAAATGGGGCTGTTTGAAATCAAAGAATCCGTACATATCGACGGGAACGGCTGCAACCGGATAACGAGGACACCCAAACTGACCGGAAAAGGCCAAGAGTATTTCATCGAAAAATTTTTGCATCAAAAAGCGGGGTGAGAAGTTGCCTGCACCACATATTGAATACGAAAACCTTCGCAGTGAAATGGCGAGGAAGAATCTCAGGATTACAGATCTTGCCGCCACGTTGGAGATAACTCGGGCAACCTTGGGGAAAAAACTCGCACGGAAATACCCTCTTACTTTGGATGAAGCCTTTATCCTGCGGGATACCTTTTTCCCGGAATGCACCTTGGAGTATCTCTTCCTAACGAAAAAAGGTTGAAGAACTCAAACAAATGAAAAATCCGAAACGGGTTCAACCGCATAGGACAAAACCCATCCTGAATATTTTGATATGAGGTGATATGTATGACAGACAAAAACGGGAAATTTATTGGTTCCCCTGTGGTAACTATCCATTATGTGGAAGCCACACCTGAACTGGTAGCACAGACCCGGCGAAACTTTGAAGCGGCACTGAGCCAGATCCGCAGCCGGATTCTCGGCTATCCCGTAAAGGTCACGGTGAACTGGGGTGAAAAACCGGAAGGGTACGGAGAGAGTCGCACAATCATCTTATAACCAAAAATGGCAGAAGAAATTCTGCCAACAGTACGGACAAGCCGAAAGGAAGTGAAGCCAAATGATCATCGAAGCACTAGGCAGCCTGCTGTTCCTGTGCGGATTGCTTGCCATAGCGGTGAGCATAACCGCAGTGGACGAGCACCGGCAGCGGCAGAGGGCCCGGGAGAGCGAAAGGCGGGCAATACGCAGAATTAAGGAAAATCAAAGGAGGAAAGCGGCGTGAATATAGAAGAAAAAATTGATATCTGCGCCATGAAATTAAATGGCTACACGTTGCAGGAAATTGGTGATAAGTACGGAGTCAGCGGAGAACGTATACGACAGATTTTGCAGGGGATCTGTAATCCAAAGCCAAGACGGTGTCATGCTGATTGGCTATATCCCAATATAGCAAATGGGCTAATGAATCAAGAATTAGCAATAATAGATTGGGGGAATTATTGGGAGTCACCAATACTGCTGTCAGGAACTATATGATAGGCAAACGGGATTTGCCCAAGAGGGTTATTGATAAGTTGATAGAAATTAGCGGTATGACTTACGAAAAACTTTTCGAAAAACCAAAGGAGGCCTAACCATGTACCAAAGCACAGAAAAAGCCGCCCAAGAAGTCGCAACCTTCTCAGACGGCACAGAACAAAAATCCAATATCAGTATATCCCCTTGCGAGGAAAAAATCAAGGATATCCGTATCCAGGAAATCATCCTTGAAAATTTCCGAGGGATCCAGCGCTTCCGCCTCTCTCCCCAGGGGCGGAACGTCAATATCTACGGACGGAACGGCGCAGGGAAAACAACTATTGCCGACGCCTGGTGCTGGCTCCTCTTCGGGGAAGATTCCCACGGAGCGCCGGACAGCGGAGTTGGAAAATTCGACGTGCAGACGCGGGGGACGTCCGGGTTGGAGTATTCTGTCACCGCCTCCATCACATGCAGCGGAGAGCCTCACACCCTGAAACGAGTGCTGAAGGAGCAATTCACGCGCAAACGCGGAGCTGCAGAGGCTACAAAAACAGGATATACCACCAGATACTACATAGACGAGGTTCCCTGCAAAAGCAAAAAGGAATACGAAGCTTTTCTGGACGGTATCCTGCCGGACAGGGAGATCGCAAAGGCTCTTACCCTCCCCTATGTGTTCCCCGGGGCGATGAAAGAGGACGCACGGCGGGAAATGCTCCTGAAATGGTTTGCCCCCGAATTAGACGAGGACAGCATCCTTTCCCGGCACCCAGAGCTTGCGCCCCTGCGGAAGCACAAGGGATACAAGAGCGTCGAGCAGTATCAGCAATGGGCCAAAGAAAAACGCCGGGCAGTCAATAAAGAGCTGGACGCTATACCTGGCCGCCTGGACGAAGCCGAAAAAGCGAAATCTACAGATATCCCCCAGCCGGGAGATGAAGCAAAGTATGCGCAGCTCCAAAATATGAAGGCGAAGCTCACGGCGCAGATCAGTGGCATACGCAACGGGGAAAACATCCTGGAAGCCCGGCGGCGTATCTCCCAGCTGGAAGCCCAGCTTGCAAAAGGCGAAGCGGAATATCTGAGGACAATAGACCACGCGAACGACAGCCTGAAAGAAGATATTCGCCTTCAGGCCGATGAAATCAGCAAAAAGGAAATTGAGCTTTCCAATCTCCTCCGCCGCAGTGAAGACCGTCAAAAATTCCTCGCCGATCTCCGAAGGGATATCGAGAAACAAGGCCAAAAATGGGCCGCGCGGAATGCGGAAGCATTTGACGAATCCGCCACCGTCTGCCCCACTTGCGGCCGCCCGCTCCCCGAAGAACAGATACAAGGGGCACGAGAGGCCTTTAATCTCCGAAAATCCGACGATCTGGAGGCTATCATACAGGCCGGAAACGACCTGCGGCAGACCTACAAGGAGGAAAAGGCAAAGCGTGAGGACGAGCTCATAAAGCTGGAGGAACTCAAAACAGAGCTTGAGCGTATGCGGAAGAAACACGACGCTCTCCGGGGATCCCTTATCTCCCCTCCAGCATATGAGGATACCGATAAAGGCCGGGAGCTCCTGCAGAAAATAGACACCGCCAGGAAAGAAGCCGCCGTGCTGGAAACCTGCGCCGAAAAGAAGATCCCTGAACTGCAGGCCAAAATAGAGGGGCTCAACGAAGAGATTTCCGCCATGGAATACCGGCGGATGAACGCGGATATAAACGCCCGCCAGGAAGCCCGTATGAAAGAACTTATGGAACGGCAAAAATCCCTGAATCTGGAGCTTGCCTCATTGGATGAAGGCCTCATGCTGGCGGAAAAATTTATCCGCCTGCGCGCGTCCGACCTGGAGGAATCCATAAACGAGCATTTTTCGCTTGTCCGCTGGAAGCTCTACGAGGAACAGATCAACGGAGGTATCCGGAACCGCTGTGAGGCTATGGTGCTTACGGATTCCGGCGCATACATGGAATACGGCGCCAACCTCAACGACGGCCACAAGGTGCGGGGCGGTCTGGATATCATCAACGCTATCCAGCGGGCAACCGGATATTGCCTCCCCGTGTGGGTGGACGCCGCCGGGGAGATCACAGAGGACTTGCACACGCCGGCACAGCTTACAAGACTGTATGCGACCCTGGAGGATACCATGGCGCTCAGATGCAAATATGACTAGGAGGAAGCAGAAATATGAACGAAGAAAGAGCCATCCTTCCCCGCCGCTATCAGAATTGGACGGGAAGCGTGTATTTTGTGGACGATGCAGGGAACGGAGCATACCGCTGCTATTTCCACCCCAAGGACAAGCCGGAGGCAAAAGCGCAGATAGGCCCTCTCCCAAACGACTATCTGACCTTTGAGCTTGCGCAGACAGCCCTTGACCAGTACGCCCAGGGAAAAGGGTATGAACCCCTGGATTGCGGGGACGATCCCCCGGAAATCAAGCGTGGAGAGACTGATACCACGAACGAAGCGGATGAAGAGCCGGAAGAAACCGAGCCTGAGGAATTGGAAGAAACAGAGCTCGCAGAAGGGCAGCCGGTCAGTCTGCTGGACGATGCCTTCCGGGAGATCGTGGCGGCCTGCGACGAAAAAATCAATTCCGCTCTGCGGGTTATGTTGGAATCCCACCAGCGGAAATTTGAGTTTACCGCCAAAATCACTTTCGAGCAATTAAGCGGTATGATTGAGGTCACCCACGAAACCGGATATAAATTTGAGCCTATCAACTACAAAAGCAAAATGGCTTTTCGAGAGCCTATACAAGTCATGCTGGGGGATGATGGGATTCCCATCATCCCCTATAACAGGGAGCATCAAATGACATTCTCTGAGATAGAGGAAATCGGCAGTACTGTTACTTCAGACGCTTCCGGTGTGGTGGAAAGCATACAACAGGATAACGCCCGGGAGGAATGTCAGACTCTAGACTGTCCCTTTTATGATCTTGAATCTGAAAGTTCCTGCATGCTCAGCGACCCCGATTTCTACGGTTCTGACCGGGATGTGAGGGATGCCGTGGAATTTGCAGGATGCCGGAGGCCGGAACTTATCCGGCTCTATACCGCTATAGATACGCAAAAGGAGGAAACGGAAAATGAGTGAAAAAAAGGAATTCGGCACTGCCCTTACAAAGATAAATGATAATTTCATGCCTTTGATTGCAGGACAAATGCAAAAAAACAATATACAAATGTCGGCGTATTCCAAGGAATGCGTCCTCCATGCGATTTCCGCCATAAACACAGTGATCGATAAAGCGGGGCTTACGTGGATGAGCCCTGATCTGGATAAAAGCACAGTAAGCGATATCCTTATCAAGATAGCCTGTTTCCAGCTAAATGCAGCTTCTTCCCCCCGAGAGGTATATTTCCAGCTCCGGAATGTAAAAACCACGCAAAAAGATGAAAGTGGCCGTTATGTTTATAAAAAACAGGTGGAAATGGGAATCGAAGGAGACGGCAACGACTCCATCCTATCCAGGTTTGGCCGAGGCGTACAGCGGGTATGCCAGATATGGAAGGTACGAGAAGGGGATGAATTTTCGTATCCAAGATATACCGGACTGGAAATGTCCCCTCCTGAATGGGTTCCTCACGGAGAGGGAAAACTTTCCAAAATTGTGTATCCTATCATCATGCAAGGCCATGATGGAAAATCTTACGTCGAATTTTACATAGCGGAGCGTAAAGACGTGATCCGGAACCTCATAGCCCATATAAACAGCAATCTGATGAACGAAACCTTCGGCATCGCAGAAAGCCGCTATAAATCCACGGAAGATCAGCGGAAAAAGATCGATCAAAAAAAGAAGGAGCTGTTAAAAAAAGCGGATTCGCTTGGATTGGACGCGGCTCTGGATGACGAAGAACTGCAGCAATATATCAGCCCTGCATGGACGGAGCTGCACAGCCGCGAGGCAATGATCGAAAGGAAAATGCGCAACAACGCCATCAAGAAAATCCCCAAGGATTTCGGAAACGGTGCCATGGAAACCATGTTTGAGGAAGCCACCAACGAAGGATACAGGGCCGCCGCAAGAGAAATAGCGGCGGAAGCTAATAAAACCGAGATTGACATCGACCCTTCCACCGGCGAGGTAAAGGAGCTCCCGGAACCGCAGGAACAGCCTTCCATACCTGCGGAAGAAACGGCCCGCAGGGGGCTGAAAATGGAAGAGGCAGAAATCCATTCGGAGCCTGAGAACCAGCTTCATAGGCCCCAGGAAGCCCCTTTTCTGGATGGGTTAGATGATTGACGTCAGATGCCTTGCTTCCGGCAGCACCGGGAACAGCTACGCCTTGGATGACGGGCGCAGCGTCCTGCTGCTGGAGGCGGGCATTTCCGGGAAAAGGATTCTGGGGGGCTATAGGGATCTGCTCCCCCGGGTGATCGGGTGCCTTGTTTCCCACGAGCACCAGGATCACGCCAAAGGGGCCGCGGAGCTGGCGCGGCGAGGGATCCCTTTGTATGCGTCCGCCGGGACCTTCGGCGCGATACGGGATATCCAAAATCCCTATGCCCTGCATACTATCCGGGCGCGGGAAGCCGTGCAGATATATTCCCAGGACGGACGGGAAGTCTTATGGACTGTGCTCCCCTGGGAGGCCAAGCACGACGCGGCGGAGCCTTTGGGGTTCCTCCTGCAGAGCCGCACGACGGGAGAAAAAATCCTGTTCGCCACGGACACCTATTATATCCCGTATACGTTCCAGGGGCTGGATTATATCCTCCTGGAATGCAACTACAGCCGAGAGCTGCTGCAGGAAGCCATAGAGGACGGCAGGACAGCGCCGGAGCAGACCCGGCGGCTGTATCAGAGCCACTTCGGCTTGCGTAACGTATTGGATATGCTCAGGGCCAACGATCTGAGCCGGGTACAGCGCATCTATCTCATCCACATTTCCCGCGAAAACGGGGATCCGGAAACATTTGCAAAGCAGGTTAGAGCTTTTACCGGAAAGCCCGTGACAGTCCTAACCACCCGATAGGAGGAAACGCCATGGTACAAAGCATATGGATCGAGCTGCACCAGGAGATGCCGAGGCATCCCAAGACGCTGGATCTGGCGCAGGCCCTTAAAATGAGCCGCCGGGAAACGGTGGGCCTTCTGGTGGATCTGTGGACATGGGGCCTACACTGTGCGGACGAACACGGCAGGCTGAAGGGCGTTACCGCTGAAGGGATAGCAATGGCTCTGGATTGGCCCATCCGGCAGGCTAGGAAGCTGGTGGATGCCCTTGCGGCCTGCGGATGGATAGACGGGCAGGAAAAAGATTACCGGCTGCACGACTGGCCGGACTATACGAGCAAATTGTCCGAAAAACGGAAGGACGCGGAGCGGAAGCGGAAAGCCCGAAGGCTCATGAAAGAACAGGACGCATCGGAGGACAATCCCGAAAATGTCCCCGGACAGTCTGCGGACAGTCCACGGAAAAAAGCCGTTAACCCGCGCGCGTATATAACCCAACCAAACCAAACCCAACCAAACCCAACCAATACTCTTAATAAACAAGATATAGTATCAACACAACATACTCTACTTACACAGGGGGACAGTCCGGAGGAAGATGATGTTGCGTTGTGTTTGTCCGCAGAATTTGTGGAAAAGATACGGGAGCCTGTGGGGAACGACAGCGTTATACTGGACGATCTGCGGGAATCTTACAGCGCAGAGGAGATTCTGAAGGCCATAGAGTACACAGCCCAAAAAGGCGGCCGCAGCGCATCGTATGTCCGCCAGGTGCTGGAGGGCTGGCAGGAAGAACGGCAGAAAAAAGGCGCCCTTCCCCTTTCCCCGGACAGGCGGTCATACGACATAGACGCTTTTGAGGCTTCCGGGGCTTTTGACGATTTTGCAAAGGAGAGGCTGTCTGATGGATAAAATATCGTTTGCGGTTTACGGGCCACCCCAGGGCAAGGCCCGGCCCCGTGTGGTGCGGATGAAGAACGGGCGCAGTATGAGCTATACGCCGGACAAGACTGTCGCATATGAGGAGCTTGTCAGGAAAAAATACCTGGAAACCGCCGGGCGCCCCTTGCTGTGGGAGGGGCCGGTGTCGGTACAAATCATCGCGGAATACCCCATACCCAAAAGCGTCAGCCGAAAAAAAACAGCGCTCATGCTCAACGGAGACATGCGCCCTACAAAAAAACCGGATTGGGACAACATCGGGAAAATCATATGCGATTCCCTCAACGGGATTGCTTACAAAGACGATGCGCAGATTATACGGGCTATCGTAATCAAGAGATATTCTGATTTTCCGCAAGTCTGCGTGACGATAGGAAGGACTGAATGAGGTCGTGCGAAAAAAATCGTGGAAAAACCTGACGGATAAGAATCTGTTGGAGATGATCCGAAACGGAGAAAGCAGAGTAGCTATTGCCAACCGGTACGGTGTATCCAAATACGTGCTGGATGAACGGGTCAAAAGGGCTCAAATGCAGATGCATATTCCCCCGGAAGATATCCGCATAGGCGCAACGGTGGGAGTACTTCTGCCGGATATAGGGCCGGAAGTGTTCCCGGCGAAAGTGGAGTACATACATCCTGATGGATATTTCGTTACCGTCCGCCGCCGTCCTGAGAGAAGGACATGGGGAGACCCATTCGCCCACTCGAACGGATATCTTACATCTGTGCGGCCTGAGCAGGTTGTGGAGGCAGCTAAAATATGAAAAATCTAATTGAAAGGCTACAAGAGTACAGCCAGTCTTTGGGAGCGTATCATTTGGGGTGCGAATTTTCTGACTTCTGCGACGATATTGTTTCCGAACTGGAAAGGCTACAAACCGAAAATACGAAATTGATTGCAGCCAATAAGGCTGTGGCCCTGGATAATCGGCAGATCAGGAACGAGCTGGAGCAGGTCAAGACGGAGAGAGATACGGCAATCAAAGATATGTGCCATATAGCGGAAGAAATAGAAAGATGTGATGTCTCCCTCGATGAAACCGGGGACAAAGTAAATTGCCTGAAGCTTGGCAGATGTGACGTATGCAAGCACGGATGTCATGAAGGAAATGGCTGCAATTTTGAGTGGAGGGGTCTTGAAAATGAACAATGATATCCGCGCCGCCCTGCTGGGCGACAAAGAGGCGGCGAAGTTGACTCACCTTTCACTGTTCTCCGGCATCGGTGGGCTTGACCTGGCGGCGGAAATGGCTGGGTTTCGGACGGTTGGACAATGCGAGTGGGCGGACTACCCCACAAAGGTTTTGGAGAAGCACTGGCCGGACGTGCCACGCTGGCGGGATATTCGTACATTGACAGGAGGAAGTTTCCATGAAAAGACAGGATTGCGAACAGTTGACATTATTTCGGGCGGATTCCCCTGCCAGCCGTTCAGCGTTGCCGGGAAGCGAAGAGGCAAGGAGGATGACCGTTACCTCTGGCCTGAAATGCTTAGAGTTATATCAGAACTCCGGCCCGCTTGGGTCGTTGGTGAGAATGTTGCTGGGATCGTCAATATGGCGCTCGACCAGGTGTACGCTGATCTGGAAAACGAAGGTTACACCGTCCAGGCGTTTATTATTCCGGCTTGTGCCGTTGACGCGCCGCACCGGAGGGACAGAGTATGTATCGTGGGCTGGAAACGATCAGCGTGCAATTTATTTTATTCCAACTCCGAAAGCATCAGACTACAAAGGGAGTGGTCCGGCGGGGACCAAATCGGCGGAGCACGACCTGAAAAAGCACAACCTGAAAGGCGTTGTGATGTTTTATCCGACACCGACAACAGGAGCCGGGCTTTGCGGAGGGACGGGGAATTTCCAGCAGTTGAAGAAACTGCAACAAACTGGGCAGATCACAGAGGAAGAGCGGCGGAATATGTCGCAGGGGAATGGTGGCCAACTGAACCCAACGTGGGTAGAGTGGCTAATGGGGTTCCCTCTCGGGTGGACAGACTTAAATGCCTAGGAAACGCAGTAGTTCCCCGACAGTTTTATCCGGTGTTTCAGGCCATAGCGGACACAGAAAGGAGAATTATACATGGATGACCTCAAATTAGCCCTGCTCGGCAATAAAGAGGCGGCTAAGAGGCTGACGAAAGCGGGGGTGTTGGTGCCTTGCGGTCACTGCGGAAATCCAGCATACATATCGGTTTTCTCTGAGTGCGAGCCGGACAGTATGGGGCGAAAGTGGGCGTACACAGTTGTGTGTGACACGTGCTGCGCAACATCTGGGCTGTGCTTTTCAGCAGAAATGGCCCGCCTTGCCTGGAACACCCGAGCACCGATTCTGAGCGCGAAGGAGATGGAGATGTTGGAGGGGATGGAATGACAGCTGAACAGCCACAAGATGTATACATCGTCTCTATGAATGGCGTATCCATTAGATCGGTGACGATTTGCGACGAGGAAATAGCGGAAAAGTCTATACGCCAACTGCAAGCAAGGCGCGGAAAAATAAAGGTTTTTCGTGATCGCCGCAGCTATCTGAATTTTCTTGAAGAACAGGAGGATCGGTCATGACGCGGAAAGAGTACAACGCAAAAATAGCGGCCTTGGAGCCGCTTACAGACGAACAGCGCAAAAGCATTACTTGTTCTCTCCTTGGGCATAGCCACATCACGACAGGCTGTTTCGGGTATGTTTATTGTGCCCGTTGTGGCGCACAGGTCGGAGACTGCTTGGGTGGAATATATTACGACCCGTTGGAGGTACGTGTGGGGCACAACTGCCCGATATGCCGGGAAAACTACAAAAAACTGGGATGGAAGGATAAGATTTTTAGTCCCGATCCGTTTGCAGAGGAGGTCCAGCCATGATGACGCGGGAAGAAGCGATTAAATGGATGGAAGAAGCCATACAAGACACTAATACATATTGGGATTCATGTTCGAAGGCGCTTCAAAAGGAGCTTAACGAGCAGAAGGAAGTGTTCCTGTTAGCCATTGATGCCATGCTCCATGCCGAACGGAAACAGAAGCTGGAAGCCGAGAATATGGAGCTGAAAGAGCGCATTATCCACTGGCAGAAATATATGGCTCCTACACGGGAGCAGGTGGAGAAGGTGTGGAATGGATGCACATATTGTATGAACGATATTTGTTCGCTGCTAAATTGGAAATATGGGCTTGATTATGTCTTGCCAAATTATAAATTTTGCCCTATGTGTGGCCGTCCACTTACGGACGAGGCCGTGCAGATGGTAATGGAGAGATTGGAGGCGCTGAAAGATGAAAATTGAATTCTATATTCCAAAAGATGAAGAAATTCCTACCAGATTGAGATTGAAAGTAGATGATTCGATAGATGTATATTACAAAAAGCTAAGTAATGTATTTGCTTATACTTTCGATTTTTTTGTCCAAAACGTAAATCTGGAAATAGCCACGGAAATTGTGGATGAGATTGTATCCCGGATGAAATCGCAGTCTTATGATCATGGAGCACAATGGAGAGAATGCGAGGTGCGGGATATTGTGAACGACGAATACAGTCTGAGCATCACTGTATATTTCCGCGTGAGGGATTCGTACTGAAGAGGAGGCGCTGAACGATGGCAAGGGCGATTAAGCTGATTAACGCGCCTGTTGGACTGTTTGATATTGATGGTGTGTTAGTCCTGAAAACGGAATACAGCACCCAGCACGAGGACGGTGCCATAACACCTGATTGCTACATCGTGGATAGCGGTGAGTATTTTTGGGGTGGCGTGGATAGCGTTGAGGAGCGGAACAATTTGATGGTGACACCGATTGATATGCCCACCCTCACCCCGCCGGACGAGCCGCTGACATTTGCACAACTGTGTGAGATGGACGGAAATCCTGTCTTTGCTGTGATAGGTGGAATTGAACCATTGAAAATGTGGACTTTGATCGAATTTGTCGAAGAGGCGCATTGTGTGATACTTACAAATAATTTGGGTGGAAGGACTGAGTATTACAGCGATAAAGAGTTGAAAGAGGATGGACTGACAATCTACCGCTACCCGCCGAAAAGGGAAAAGAACGCCTCCCCTGACCTTATAAGCCGCTCTGCCCTTTTGAAGGGCGAAACAGAGCCGGAGATCATCACAGGATCGGATTCTGAGCTTGCGGAGCACATGGAGTGGGATAGATGGATGGACAAGATCAAGAGGGCACCGGCGGTAGGTAAGGAGGAAGAATCATGAGATGCTGCGATTGTGAATTTAGGCATATGTGCAATGAGGAAGAAAAAGTATTAACCGCGTTTGCGCGATGTGAAAAAAGAGATCTCTTGCTGTATGAAAAGCAGGAATTAAAAACTTATGAGAGAAGCATAATCAAAACTAACGCCGATCTGATCAAGGCTATGAACGACGACGAATTAGCAAAAATAATGATGTGCCCGAATGAAGCAGGGTTGGCAGAAATATCATGTGATCGATCGGATGCTTGTGATTGCTATAAGTGCCTGTTAAATTGGCTTCAGCAGGAGGCCTCCACATGACCCCGGAAATGCAGGCTGCTGTAGAGTGGGTGCGGGGACTGCTGCAGAGCAGCGGGCTTTCCCAGCGAAAACTGGGGAAAAAGTGTGGGTGCAGCCAGACACAGGTCAGCTATTGGCTTAGGGGCGCGGGCGGGATAACTCCCAAAAACTTCCTGCGCGTCTGCGCCGCATTCGGCTCCACACCGCCGGAAGAGCTGCGCCAGTGGGCGGAAGAGCCCAAGCCGGAGAATACGGAACAATCGCCCGCCATACCGAGTCACTGGGTGTGGGAGCACGACGGAAAGCATCGAGAATTCTGCAAGGAGAAGCACTGCGAGTGGGTAGACCAAAACGGTATCTGCACTTGGGGGCATGAAGGAGATTGGTAAAACATGAGCACTCCACGCTACGACTGGTGGCCTTATGTTAAGGGTATGATACGGCGGTATCCTGGCCTTGTAGAGCGAGAAAAGGAGTTACATAATACAAGTATCTCCCCTGTCCTTTCCGGGCTGCCAAGGCCAATAAATTCCGTTTCAGACCCTACAGGCGCGGCGGCTTTGCGGGAACTACCGGAGATCAACCGGAAAGAGATGGACGCGGTGCGGGAGGCTATAGAGGAAACTCAGGCCATGAAAACAGGGAAAGAAAAAATGAGAATGATAAAATTGGTCTTCTGGGATGGAAGATATACGTTAGAAGGAAGCGCTCAACAATGCCATATCAGTTATCGAACTGCCAGAAGATGGCACTCAGAGTTCATTCACCTTGTAGCAAAAAAGTTTGGTTTTATATAAAGTTGGCCCCCCAGAGCCAAAAAAGCAGCGTATACTGATACCATGGAAAATTGATTACAAGGAAGTTCATGGAACACCTCCTTTTCTCCTATTGGTAATAGGGCCCCCCGCACTTCTCCCTGGAAACAGGTGCTAGTGTCCCAGTGGGGGACACTTGGGGAATCCCATCCGCATGAGGACAGAATCCCCTACGGTATGGTTGGGTGTAATCCAAAAACACCATCGATTGTTCTGTGCCGAAGGTATGCACCTATCCGCAAAGATGTACACCACAGAACAAAACTGCCGCCTTCCCGTGTGCGGCATATAAGATACGGGGTATCATGATACAGTTCCCGCCGTACTTCGGCGAGAACGCTAAAGCATCCATCCTTCCAGGGTGGGTGCTTTTGTTTTGAGGTGATAACGATGATCTACGACGCGACGATTGATACATACACCAGACAGATTACAGCCTTAGAAGCCCGTCCCGCAGAGCTGCGGGCAGATTACGATCACAGGCATGATGATAGCCATTCCTCCCGTGTGGCCCTATTAGAGCGCGAGATAGCTGACCTGCGCATATCGGCCAAGCATCTGCGGGAGCGCCAAGGGGGCGGGCCTTGATGGCCAATGAGCAGAATCTGGTGCCAAACAGTGCTCGAACTCCGAGCGAACGCCGAGAAAATGCCAGCAAAGCAGGAGTTGCCAGTGGAAAAGCCCGCCGGCGTAAAAAGAGCATGAAGCAAAAAATGCAATTGCTCCTCTCCCTCCCTGCTGCAGATAATGACCAGGCCGAGCTTACCGCTATGGGCGTTGATCCAGAGGATATGGATAATGAGATGGTGCTGGTTAAGGCACTGTTTCTGGCAGCGGCTGAGGGTGACACCCGGGCCTTTGACCGCATCCAGGATGTGCTGGGCCGGAGCGTTGCCCGGGAGGAGCTAGGTCTCAAAAAGCAGGAAGCAAAAAAGAGGAACGCTCCATCCAACGGAAAGCTGGAAGAGCTGATTTCCGAATTACAGGAGGAACAGGATGATCTACACACAGAAGCAGCGGACGCTGATGGACCTGTGGAAACAGAATAAGCTATGCCGTCTGAATATCCTGGAAGGCTCTGTTTCTTCCGGAAAGACCTGGATTTCCCTAGTACTGTGGGCCTTCTGGGTGGCTACGATGCCTCAGGACAAGCTCTATCTCATGTGCGGGAAATCCTTGACTACCCTCAAGCGAAACTGCCTGATTCCTCTGGAAGAGCTGGTGGGGAGCTCAAACTTCACCTTCTCTCTGGCGGCCAAGGAAGGGTATTTGTTTGGCCGGCGGATGCTGCTGGAAGGCGGCAACGATGCCCGGAGCGAAAGCAAGATTCGCGGTTTGACCCTGCAGGGGGCCTACTGCGACGAGCTGACGCTTTTCCCCCGGGATTTTTTTGTGATGCTGCTGTCTCGCCTGCGTGTTCCCGGGGCGAAGCTTATCGCCACCACCAACCCGGACAGCCCCCAGCACTGGCTGAAGACGGAATACATTGACCGGGAGAATGAGCTGGATTTGCTGGACATGCGGTTTACCCTGGATGACAACACCACCCTGGATCCGGACTATGTAGACTCTATCAAGGCGGAGTATACCGGCGTTTTTTATGAACGGTTTATCCGAGGAGAATGGTGTTTGGCAGAGGGAAGGATTTATTCCCAATTTGATCCGGCCAAGCATATCCGGCGGGAAGGCCCGTCAAAAGGGAGATGGTATATTTCTGTAGACTATGGTACTATGAACGCTTTTTCCGCTGGTCTGTGGAGATATGATGGGGAGACCGCATACCGGGCAGCGGAGTGGTATTACAGCGGACGCAAAACACGGAGACAGCTGACCAATACGCAGTATCTGAAACAGCTTCAGTACCTGGCAGGGGATCGTCCTATTGAGGCGGTAATTGTAGACCCGTCGGCTGCCTCTTTCATCGCGGAGCTGAGGCAGGCTGGATTTACTGTGCGAAAGGGCAAAAATGATGTGGTAGACGGAATCCGGCGTACTGCTTCTGCTCTGCAGCAGGGAAAACTTCTCTTTTCCCCAGTGTGTACTGACTGCATCCGGGAATTTGGGCTGTATTGCTGGGACGAAAAAGCGCCGGAGGACCGCCCGCTTAAGGAGAACGACCACGCTATGGATGAGGTGAGGTATTTTGTCAGCACCATTATGTGCGGCGACATCCATTATCACGCTGTGAAAGGAGGGATCTGATGGACGTCAAAAACTATATGCTGGGCGGCGTTTTTGTCATTGCGGACGATGTGGACTTGACGCCCCGGCTGTTAGATGAATACATCTCTTGCCACCGTCAGTTGGTGACATCAAAGTATCAGCGCTTAAAAGATGCTTATGAGGATAAGTATCAAATACTGTCCGCGCCGAAAAAGCCTGATTACAAGCCGGATAACCGCATCCCGGTGAACTTTGCCAAATATATCGTGGATACGATGAACGGCTTTTTTATGGGCATCCCCGTAAAAGTGACGTCGGATGTGCCGGCAGCCGGGAACTATGTCAATTTGCTGGAACAGTACAACGACCAGGACGACAACAACGCAGAGCTTTCCAAAATCTGTGATATCTACGGCCATGGCTACGAGATGTACTATGTGGACGAGGAGGGCGAGATCGGCATCACCTACCTGTCGCCTATGGAGGGTTTCATGATTTACGATGATTCCATCCTGGAGCGTCCTGCGTACTTTGTCCGGTATTACCGGGACACAGATTTGATTCTTCGGGGGAGCTGGTCTGACGCGGCCAGCGTCACATATTTCCACGAAGGAGCGGGCGGCCTTGTGTTCGATGATAGCCGCGCTCATGGCTTTGACGGCGTGCCGGCGGCGGAATGCCTGGAAAATGCCGAGAGGCAGAGTATCTTTTGGTCTGCCCTCCCTATGATTGACGCTTACAACAAGGCAGTTTCTGAAAAGGCCAACGATGTGGACTATTTTGCGGATGCCTACATGAAAATCCTTGGAGCAAAGCTGGATACAGAGGAATTGGAAACTCTTCGCCGGCGGCGCATCATCAATTTCGATGGAGAAGGATCGGAGGGGCTGGTGGTAGATTTTCTGCAAAAGCCCGACGGTGATGCTACGCAAGAGAACCTCATCAACCGGCTGGAACGGCTGATTTTTCAGGTCAGCATGGTGGCCAATATCTCCGATGAAAATTTCGGCACATCCTCCGGAATTGCTCTGAAGTATAAACTTCAGGCCATGAGCAATCTGGCTAAGACAAAAGAGCGAAAATTTGCCTCTATGATGAACCGCCGGTATAAGCTGATTTTTTCCAACCCGGTTTCCGGGATGCGAAAAGAGGATTGGCTGAGCCTGCGGTACCAATTCACCCTAAATTATCCGGCCAATGTACTGGAAGAGGCTCAGATTGCCGCTCAGCTCTCCGGTGTGGTTTCCAGAGAGACGCAGCTGAAGGTGCTTTCCGTGGTGGATGATGTGCGGGAAGAGATCCAGCGCATAGAAGAGGAACAGGATATGACGGGATACAGTACGGATTACCCCACGGGGAGGGCAGCAGATGACCTACTGGGAACGGCGGCAGCGGGAACTGAATCAGGCGCTTGAGAAGGACGAGATGAAGCTGAAAAAGCGGCTCTCGTCCTTTTATGATGCCGAATACCGCAAACTGGAAAAAGAAATTGCGGCCTATTACAGCCAGTATGGGGAGAACAACGTTATTGCCTACCGGCGGCTCATGGAATCCCTGCCGGAAGAGGACAAGCGGCTCTTACTGGAACGGATGGACGGTTTTGCGGAGAAATATCCGGAATACGCCCATTTGCTCCCGGTTCGGGAGAGCATCTACAAGCTCAACCGCTTGGAGGGGATGCAGCAGTCCATCCTTCTGCAGCAGTTGGAAATCGGTGCGGTAAATGAGGAAGAAATCCGGAAGCACCTGGAAAAGCAGGCGGCCCGGAACGCAAGCGCCGCAGCAGAGACCATGGGATTCGGGAAAAATTTCTATGAGGAAAATTCTCAGCTGGTGCGGCAGATAGTCAATACTGCCTGGTGCAACGGGAAAAATTTTTCACAGCGCATTTGGGACAATGTAGAAAAGCTGGCCGGCTATTTGGGCACGGATCTGGCCCAGGGCTTTGCCCGTGGGGACAGCTACGAGCGTCTGACAAAGCAGCTCCGGCAGCGCTTCGGGAAAGTTTCCCGCAATGATGCATACCGGCTCATTTATACAGAGGGGACCTTTGTCATGAACGAGGCCCGGGCCGCTTCGTTTGAGCAGGATACGGAGGAATACATTTTCCGAGTGCAGTATGACGCCATCCGGCGTAACGGCTGGCGGGATATCTGTGATGATTTGGACGGACAGACTTTCCTTTGGAGCGAACGCCGGCCAGGTATCAACTTCCCGCCTATGCACGCCTGGTGCCATTGCACGGCTACGCCTTATGTATCTGACTGGAATGCGTGGATGGACCGATATGTCCAGCGGCACGGCGGCGGGCAGGCGGAGAAGGTTGGAAACAGGTTGTCATCAATCAGAGAAAGCTTAGAACCCGCAGAAAAGGATACTATAGCTAACATTCAGTTTATAGAATCCGAAAATTATCGGATGGCCTTCGACAAGCTGTTCAAGCAAGGTAAATTAAATAGCGAGGTTTGCAGGCAAACTCGAAAAGCAATCCGTATAAATAGTGGGCAAAAAACAGAAAATTATGCTTTCGTGTTTTCGGATGGTTCCAAAACCGTTACAGGTAAGACCGGAACGTTTGGCGGAAGTGTGGATATATCTGTTTTGAAGGGGAAAGCTGATGCAAGTGTAGTTCTTACTCACAATCACCCTTTGTCCAGTTCTTTTAGTGCGGATGATATAGATTTGCTATTGCAGCTTCCACAGATTAATTTCATTATTGCAGGGGGCCATGACGGAACTGTGTATAAACTATCTATTGGAACAGGCAGAAGGACAGTTGACAATAATCTTTACGCAGAATATAATATCATTAAAGATTCAGGAGCTTCTCCTCATGAAATAGTTGAGAAAATGGCCCGAAAGTACGGATGGAGGTATGAGCGTGTCGAGGCAAAGTGAGTGGGTGTTTTTCATAGACGATCGTCCAATCGAAGATCTTACGCCGGAAGAACGGCAAGCAAGATTCGATCGGCAGATCGGCCCTTGTATAGAAACACTCAGCAAAGAGGAAATTACTATTTTGCGAAGAGCCTATATGCTTGATAAGTAACCACCAGTCAGAAATGGCCGGTGGTATTTTTATACCCATTTTCAGGAGGAAGATATTATGAAACAGCTGTTATTTTTCCATGCAACCTGGTGCCCGCCTTGCCGGCGGGCCGAAAAGGATGTCATCGGTCCTTTGGAGCAGGAAATAGGCCCAGAGAAAATCCGGCGTATCAACGCCCAGGAGGATCCTCAGACCGCCGAGAAATACCAGGTAACCAAGCTGCCCACAGCCATCGTGGAGAAGGACGGGGAAATCCTGTGCCGAGCAGTGGGAAATCTTGACCGGGACGCTATACGGAGGCTTTTGGAATGATACAAGTGATAGAAAGCCAATCGGCAATAGTGGTAGCAGGCCATTCCCGATATGCCCCTCCGGGACAGGATATTGTCTGTGCCGCCGTTTCGGCGCTGGTGCAGACATTGGCTCTCTCTTTGAACCGGTTGGCTCCGGGAGAGACGGTATGCTCCATGGAACCGGGGAGCGCGACAATCCGCTATACATCCCTCAGTGAGAAGGGCAGACTGCTGGTCTGCTCTTTTTTTGTGGGAATAGAGGCCGTTGCGGCGGCCTACCCGGACAATGTGACCGTGACCAGGCGGGGAAGTCAATAAAAGCTCCGGATACGGCCAGGCGTGGAAGCCGGTAAAAGCTACGGAAGTCTTTGCGTGACGACTATAAACAACGGAGGAGAACGATATGACTGAACTCTTGAACTTACAGCTCTTTGCTGAGGATGATCCTGCTCAGGAAGCGGAGCCTCAGGAAACCCCCAAGGGCGGGGATGACAAACCCGCAGAAAAGCCCGCTGCCAAATACACGGACGAAGACGTGAACGAGATTTTGAACCGAAAATTTGCCGAATGGGCAAAGAAGCGGGATAGGGAAGTCTCGGAAGCCCAGAAGCTGGCGGAAATGGGGGCCCAGGAGAGGGCCGAATACCAGCGGGACCAGCTTCAGAAGCAGCTGGATGAGCTGACCAGAAAGGCCGCTCTGGCCGATATGGCAAAGGTGGCCCGCTCTATGCTGGAAGAGCAGGACGCGCCTGCGGATGACGCTCTGGTGGAACTGCTGATTTCCGATGACGCCGAACAGACAAAAAACGCCGTGGGGGCCTTTTCCAAAGCGTTCCACGCTGCTGTGGACGCGGCTGTTAAGGATAAGCTGCGGGGCGCGCCTCCGAAGCGGGGCGGTGCATCCGGCATTACCCGGGAGCAGATTTTGGCAGTGAAGAACCGGGCGGAGCGTCAGCGGCTCATCAACGAGAATATGGACCTTTTTAAAGGAGGAAATTAACGCATGACCAACAAAATGAACCTGCAGCTCTTTGCTGCAGCGACCAACACCACTGTGGCGGCAGATCTGGAGCCGGCCATTTCCGTGGATTTTACCAGCCGGATTTCCCAGAACATCGACGAACTGCGCCGGGTGCTGGGTATTTCGGAGCTGGTGCCCATGAGCGCCGGCACAGACATTAAGATTTACAAGATCTCCAAAAAGAACTCCCCCGCGCAGGTGGGTGAGGGCGAAGACATCAACCTGACAGAGATTGAGCGAAAGCTGGTAAGAACCATCACCCTTGACCTGAACAAGTACCGGAAGAATACCACTGCCGAGGCCATTCAGAAGGTGGGGCGCAGTATCGCCATCAACCAGACGGATGAAAAACTGATTGCTGAAATCCAGAAGGATATCAAAAAGGCTTTTTACACCGCTCTGGCAACCGGCACCGGTACTGCTACCGGCACCACCCTGCAGGTGACCCTGGCCAATCTCTGGGCCAAGCTGCAGGGTTACTATGAGGATATGGATGTAACCCCCATCTTCTTCGTCAATCCTCAGGATGTGGCGGATTATCTGGGCACCGCGCAGATCACCATGCAGACGGCTTTCGGTTTCACTTATATCGAAAATTTCCTGGGTCTGGGTACTGTCGTGGTGACGCCCCAGGTGGCGGCCAAGACGGTGTATGGTACCGCTCAGGAAAACCTCAACGGTGCATACGCCCCGGTTTCCGGCGATGTGGGCCAGACCTTTGGCCTGACTGCCGATGCTACCGGCCTTCTGGGCATGACCCACCAGATGAAGTCCGGCAATGCCACCATCGACACTCTGGTGCTGTCCAACGTGGTGTTTTATCCGGAGTTTGCGGATGGTATTTTCAAGGGGACTATCTCGGGGGAATCCTGACCCCACTTGAGAGCGTAACCATCGGCGGCACGGCTCAAGTGGGGCAAACCTTAACGGCCACCATTGCGCCCAGTGGGGCGACGGCAACTTATCAATGGAAATCGGCAGACACAGAGAGCGGCAGCTATGCCAATATTGCCAGCGCCACGGCGGCCTCTTATGAGCTGACGGCCAGTGAGAGTGGCAAATACATCAAGGTGGAAGCCAAGGGCGCCGGAAAGTATAGCGGCACTGTACTTAGCGTCGCCACTGCTGCTGTAACGGCTGCTGGCTAAGGAGGAGCAAACATGGAACTGATAGAGCGGGTGCAGCTGCGGCTGCAAGGAGAAAACCCGGATATAGCTCTTTTGCAGGAACTGATTTCTACCGCCTCTGACCGCTTGTGTATCCGTTTGGGAGAGAATTCCCTGCCGGGCTTGTTCGAGTCTATCTGTGTGGACGCGGTGGTCAAAATGTACCGCCGGATGTATTACGAGGGTATTTCTTCAGAGAACGGCGGGAACCTGTCCACCTCCTTCGTGGAGGACGTTTTGAACGAGTACGCAGAGGAGATTGACGGCTGGAACAGTCGGAAAGCCAACACCTCCGGCAGCGGGAAGGCGGTGCATTTCCTGTGATATGGAAGCCCGCGGCGGCCATTCTTCGCCGTGAAACCGGGAAGGACCCCCTGGGGAATCCCCTGTATGAGGAATCTCCGGGGGCCTCTTTTCCCGCTCGTTTTACCCCTTGGGACAACCAGGAAATTGCTCTGGAGGGTAGGGAGGTAACCCGCAATAGCCGCAAGCTGCTGATACGTGTGCCCCGGAAGAAATTCCCGGCCTGCGAAAAGGTCGGCTTTGACGGCGGGATATATACGATTTCCCAGATTACAGATCTCTATCCCCGTTTTACCCTGCTCTATGTGACGGAATACAAGGGGTGAGAAAATGGCGAAGGGGGTATCTGTGTCGGTCTCCGGCACAAAATACCTGGAACAGGAACTGCAGCGCATGAACCAGGTGCGATTTGATGCAGTTGTTGAAAAGCAGTCTATCCAGATGGTAGATCGGGCAACAGCCGGTCATAACCCTTCCCAGGGTGGTACGCCCTATGATACCGGTGAAATGCTGCAGAGCGTGCAGCGGGCTGGGAGCGGTATCAGCGCCGAAGTGGGATATACCAAAGAATACGCCCCTCATGTGGAATATGGTCACCGGACCAAAAACGGCGACTGGATTCCGGGGCAACATTTCTTACAAAAGAACGTGGATATCCAGCGCCCCATCTTTCAACGGGATTTGGCGGAAGCCATTGAGAAGGAGCAAAGGTGAGACATGTATAAACAATTGGGGTTAGTCGATCTGATTCATGGAGTTCAGGCCAAAGTGGAAGAAAAAACAGGGGTAAAGTGCTATGACGCGGTACCGCGGAACGCACCGACCCCTTTTTATTTCGCTGAGGTTATCGGAAAACGCCCGGCGCACACAAAGACTGTGTATCGGGATGTGTACACCGTCTGGATTCACGCCGTTTCCCAGCCTGGGGATTCTTCCGTGCAGATTTATGAAATGATCCAGCAATTGGAGGAAGCCCTGACAGAGGACGTCCCCCTGCCGGAGGGTTTCGAGTTGATTCTACAGACCAGCAACGGGGTACAGACCATCAAGACGGACGAGACCAATGAAAAGCACGCGGTGCTCTCCTTTGAATTTACCGTGTGTTATGGGTTTAAGTGCAAAATATGAAAGGATGAAGGATTTGGAAAAAATGAACTTGCAGCTTTTCGCATTTGACAATAACGCATACTGTGATTTTACCAGTTCCGCCGCCAAGGCCCTGGCCGGCAAGGATATCCTGCTGGCTATCTACAATACAGATGGCTCTAAGCTGTTGGCCATCAGCGGGCAGCAGGGCCTGACCATCAACAGGTCGGCGGACTCCATTGAGATCACCTCCAAAGATACCGCCGGCGGCTGGAAGTCCAAGATTGCCGGCATGAAGGAATGGAGCATTGACAACGACGGCCTGTACGTTCCCGGCGACGAAAGCCACACGCTGCTGTCCGCTGCGTTCGAAAACTCCGAACCTATTTGCCTAAAGGTAATCAACGGCAAGACTAAGGTAGGAATGTTTGGCGGCCTGGCCGTCATTACAGATTACCCCCTGGAAGCGCCTTACGATGACGCCATGACCTACAGCCTCTCCCTGGAAGGTATGGGGGCTCTGACGGATTTGCTGGCGGAACCGGTTGACCCGGACACCATGCCGGAAGGAAGTGCCGCTCTGGCCCCGCTGACTGTGGTATCTGTAGAGGGCTCCACGAACGGCCAGACCAATGTGTACGTAAATCCGGTGAAGTCCGGCAGCAATAAGTATTACTACAAGACTGGCGCGGCTCCCCTGGCATACCCTGCTTATAACGAGGTGGTTTCCTCCACTTCCTGGGATGGCAGCACAGAGATTACAGCAACAACTGGCCAGCAGATCATGATTATTGAGACGGACAGCAGCAACAAGGCTTTGAAAGCGGGCGTGGCTACGATTACCGCTAAGGCCGGAGCATAAGGAGGCATTTTATGATCGAATTCAACGGCAAAGGCTATGTGCTTAAATACAATATCAATCGGATTGAGATGATCGAGAATGCCACCGGGAGGCCTATCCTGGCGGAATTCAGTCAGAACCGGGGTATGCTGAGTATTTCCTCCTTGAAGTCCTATTTTGCCTATGGTCTGAAGGAAGAGGGCTCTGATATTTTTGTGGTCACAAAAAAAGCCATGGAGATTGCGGGGCAGCTTATTGAAGCTGAGGGCTATGCCGCAGTGTGCGGCCTGGTGGTAGAGGCTATTGAAAGGGACTGCCCTTTTTTCTTCCAAGGCAGCTGATTGAGCTGGAATATCTCTGCAGCGACGAACCGGAAGATCCTCAATATGCAGAAATAGCGAAGCCATATCAACGGGATATGGACTTCGCTTTTTTTGCGGCCAATTTTGGTTATTCCAAGGCGGATTACAACGCCCTGACGCCCCGGGAAATCAACTTCCTTTACAAGGCTTGGGAAAATAGAGTGATTGCAGACAGCTATTACCTATATAATGCGGTTTTCACGGCGGTCTATAACGTCAACCGTCCTAAACGTAAGCGGGCGCTAAAGCTGTGGAAAAAGCGCAGCACCCAGAGGGCCAATATGGAAGTAGTCCAGGAGAACCTATCTATTATCCGTGAAGTGGAGAAAAAAGAAGGGAACAGCTGGGTCAGGAAGATCTATGCGGCCAATCACATGAAATTTCCGGGAAAGGAGGAATAATATGCCGGATTATACCCTGTCGGCTAAAATTACGGGCGATGGCTCAGGATTTGAAAAAGCTTTTTCTTCCGCGCAAAAGGCAGCAAAGAATTTCCAGAAAACAATGGACACCGTTGGAAAAAAGGTCTCTGATATAGGGCAAAAAATACAAACTGCCGGTGCAAAATTAACTGGTATAATTGCCGCCTTTGCTGGAGTAGCAGCAATAGGTGTAAAGTATAATGCCTCGATGGAGACTTACGCTACCAGTTTTGAGACCATGACTGGCAGCGCAGAGAAGGCAGCTGATATTATGCAGCAGCTTCAAAAGATCGGCGCTGAGACGCCATTTGAATTTGAAGATTTGGCAAAAACAACCAATACGCTTATGCAGTTTGGTTTTACAGCTGATGACGCTATTTCTTCTATGCAGATGCTGGGCGATATTTCACAGGGCTCTGCGCAAAAAATGGAAAGTATCACCCGTGCTTTTGGAAAGATGTCCTCCTCCGGAAAGGTATCTTTGGAAGATATTAACATGATGATTGATGCAGGATTTAACCCGCTGCAGGAGATCAGCCGGACAACTGGAGAAAGTATGGCCAGCCTGTATGAGCGTATCAGCGATGGTGCAATGTCGGTGGATGAAATTACGTCCAGTATGCAGCGTGCGACATCCGAAGGCGGCATGTACTTCCAGTCAATGGACAAACAGTCGCAAACCTTTTCCGGGCAGCTTTCCACTTTGAGTGATAACGCCCAGATGTTTCTCGGGAACATTACCAGTGGGATTTTTGAAAAGCTGGCTCAGGATATACTCCCAAAAATCAATGAAGCAATATCTGCTTTAAATGATGCCTTTACGACGGGGGGATTTCAAGGTGTTCTGGATGCTTTGAAAGAAATGTCTCCTGCCTTAGAAACAGTTATTTCAAAAGTTGAATCGTTTGGGAGCTTGTTGACCTCGATGGGAATAGATCCGGCTATGTTTGTAGGGGCTGTAGCCGCCGCAGGTCCGCTATTAATCATATTAGGAAAGATTGTTTCTGTTGGAGGAGGGCTGCTGAGTATAATAGGAAAACTTGGCGGAGTTTTTGCAGCCATCGCTTCTCCGGCGGGGATTATCGTTTCTGCCATTGCTGCTGTAGCAGGGGCGTTCGCATATCTGATGTCTACAAATGAAGGGTTCCGTACTTCCATTATGGAAACGGTATCCAATTTATCTTCTTCTTTGGGGCCAGTACTGCAAACAATCGGAAACACCTTGATGCAGTTGGGGAGTACGTTGCTTACAGCGATAGGAGGAACGCTTCAAAATTTAGCCCCTACTATAGCGCAGATTGTAGCCTTTGTTGGGGAGCTCCTAGCTATCCTTGCCCCTCTGATAGAACAGTTAGTGGTTTCTTTGGCTCCAATTCTTCAGCAATTATTTACCTACGCCCTGCAAATTATAGAAATGGTTCTTCCTGTTGTAGCGGATATTCTATCGCAGCTACTTCCTGTAATTACACAAATTGCCGAACTTATTGGAAATTTGGTTTCCCAATTGGCGCCGCTGATATCACAGCTCATTGATTCTCTTATGCCAGTAATAATGGAAATTATATCTGAGGTAATGCAGATTGTTGATTCCCTGATGCCTCCGTTGATAGAAATTATTGATGCGGTTATGGGGGCAGTAGAAAATTTGATGCCGCCGATTATGAATGTAATAAAGGTCGTAGCAGACGGCGTAAAGAAGATCATGGATGCGTTGATGCCGATCATTTCTTTTATAGGGGATTTAATTGCAAAAATTATGGAAATCATTTCGCCGGTCGTCTCCTTTGTTTCAGATATAATCAATAAGATTGTATCTTTTATCACTCCTCTCATAGATACGGTTTCCAGCGTATTTGGAAATATATTCGATATAGTTTCCAATATTATGGGCGGAATAGGGGAATTTATGGGCGGAATTTTCAATGGGATAGAGTCTGCATGGGATGGACTGAAGGGGTTTGTATCAGGAATTTTTGATGGCATTTCCAACGCGTTTGATGCATTAGTGGGGGTAGTAAAAGGCGTTATCAACGGTGTAATCGGGGCCATAAACGGAGCAATTTGGGTTATCAATCTGATTCCGGGTGTAAATATTGGTGAAATCCCTTATTTAGCTCGTGGCACGGATGATTGGCAGGGTGGATTCGCGTACATGAACGAAGGAGGCCGCGGCGAATTAACATATTTGCCCAATGGGGCGCAGGTTATTCCTCATGATATTAGTGTGAAATATGCTAAAGAGGCCGCCCGGGCAAATACTCAAGCTCCGGAACAATCTGTTTTTACTATCGATTATGATAGGCTGGCCGCTGCTATGGCGAGAGTACGCCTTACTCCTGTGATGGAGCTAGATGGAGAACGAGTGAGCCAGTTGTTAGGGCCATACACAGATGAAAACATGAACACGCGTATGCGAATGACTGCAAGAGGGATGATGTAAATGGCTGGAATCAAAATTGGAAATTTTCATTCTGAGCAGGATTTAAAAATGTATATGACTGATTTCTCTGTTTCCCCGCCGGAAGTTAGGACAGCTTATGTGGATGTTCCTTTTCGGGACGGGCTTCTGGATTTTACTACTGCTTTGACTGGGGGGATTACACGGTACCAAAACCGGACGGTAACTGCCAGTTTTGTAACCAGAGATACAGCGGAAAACGGATGGAGGGAGCGATATCATACCTGTATTAATGCGCTTCACGGAAGGAAGGAAAAACTGATTTTTGATTATGATCCGGATTACTACTATTTGGGTAGAATCGCTTGTGATGCTTCAAAAAATGACCAGCTGATAGGAGCAGTTACTCTTACAGCAGATTGTGATCCGTACAAGTATAAGCTGAACCCCACCGTATGCGAATACGATGTAAGCGGGACTCTTACTATTACTCTGCAAAACGAAATGCGCCCCTCCACCCCCACGATCACGACAGATGCAGAAATGCAGCTTGTATGGGGAGCTTCCGGGGAAAACAGCCTGACCCTGAATGCAGGCACACACCGGTATACAGGGCTCCTGCTGCTGGAAGGAGACAACGAATTTACCGTGAATGGCACAGGGCATATCAAATTCGAGTATCAGGAAGGGGCATTGTGATGTATACGGTATATTGCGACGATTTCCTTCTCTACGACCCCCGGATGGAAGAGCTTACCATCCTATCCCCTTCCCTGTCCCTGGAGCTCAATAAAACAGGCTCCTTTTCCTTCTCCATCTATCCGGATCATCCCTACTACAGCCAGATAGAACAACTGAAATCCATAATCCAGGTTAAGAAGGACGGCAGCACCCTCTTCCGCGGGCGGGTTATCACGGATAAAACCGGCTGGTATAACCAGCGGGATATAACCTGCGAGGGGGAGCTTGCCTTCCTGCTGGACAGCCGCGTCCGTCCATTCGCATTCACCGGAGGTCCATCCGAACTATTCACCCAGCTGATCCAGCAGCATAACGCCGCTATGGAGAACGAGCCGGAAAAACAATTCAAGGCAGGGATTGTGACAGTAACAGACCCCAACGATTATATCAATCGGAGCAATACCACCTATGAAACGACCTGGGATGTGCTCAACACTCGGCTCCTGGATACCCTGGGCGGCTATCTTCGAGTCCGGCATGAGAGCGACGGCGTATATCTGGATTATCTGGCGGAACTGGATGAGATGACCACCCAGCCGGTGGAATTCGGCGAAAATCTCCTCAGCTATGCCAAGTCTCTCTCTGCGGATGAGATCATAACGGCCCTTATCCCTCTGGGGGCCAAGCTCACCAACGAGGAAGGCCAACAGACAGATGAGCGCCTCACCATAGCGGATGTCAACGGAGGCGTGGATTATGTGTATGATCAAGACGCTGTAGATCAATACGGCCTGATCTTCGGCACGGAAACATGGGACGATGTAACGGAAGCGGGGAATCTGCTGGTTAAGGCTCAGGCCCGGCTCCTGGAGCTTGTCAAGCTCACCGCCTCTATCGATCTATCCGCCGTCGATCTCTCCCAGATGGACGCCTCCTACGACGATTTCCGGTTGGGCCAGTATGTATTCGTAACCTCAAAGCCCCACGGGCTGGAACGGGAAAAGTACCTCATCACCAAGCTTTCCCTGAAGCTGCTGGAACCGGCCCAGAACACCCTTACCCTGGGGAAGGCGTATTCCACCTTCACGGATGAAACCCACAAGCAGAACCAGCAGGTTTCCGATCTGGTTACAGTAATCAATACCGTATATGCGGATTACATCACAAACGATTCCGTGACTTCCATCGTAAACGACCTGTACAGCCGGATCGAGCAGACCTCAGAGGAGATCCTTTCCACGGTGGGGGAAAACTATGTGACCTCCGACGGTTTTCAGGAAGAGATCAGCACCCAGCTTTCCCAGACGGCTTCCCAGTGGGAAATGACTTTCAATTCCTTCGTTTCCCAGCAGGAGGAAATCAACGGCTCTGTGGAAACGCAGTTTTCGGATATCCAGAAATATATCCGCTATGTGGATGGGAAAATCATCCTGGGAATTGAGGGAAACCCCCTTACCTGCCAGATTGCAAACGACAGGCTTTCCTTTTTGCAGGACGGAGCAGAGGTGGCATATATCAGCAACAACAAACTGTATATCACGGATGTAGAGATCAAAAACAGGCTGAGCATGGGAAAGCCGGAAAACGGGTATTTTGACTGGCTGCCCCGCCAGAATGGAAACCTTTCCCTGGCGTGGCGTGAAACGGGAACGGAGGTGTAAGGCATGGCAACAAGCGGAAGCATACGGACAAATGTAACAAACGACGGGTATATTTACCTGCAGCTCTCGTGGTCAGAGGCTTCGCAAAGTATTGAAGGAAACTATACCAATATCAACTGGAATCTGCGGCTCATCAGTACGGGCCATGGGGCGAATATTGTATCCAGTGCGGCCAAGAGCTGCACCATCAAATTCAACGGCACGACGGTTTTTAACGGCACCGTGAATATCGGCCTCTCTGCCGGGCAGACGAAAACGCTCAGAAGCGGAAGCAATTTTCGCATCAATCACAATTCAGACGGCAAAAAGACCTTTTCCTACAGCTTTTCCCAGCAGATCAATATCACCTACAGCGGGGCGTATATCGGCACAAAATCAGCCAGCGGAAGCGGTACGCTGGATACCATCCCCCGGGCGTCGTCCATCAAGAGCATATCCGGCAGCACCATAGGAAGCCCTGTGACGGTAAACATCGACAGGAAGGCTTCCTCCTTCACGCACAGGGTATATTACAGCTTTGGAAGCAAAAAAAATTCCCAGATATCAGCCAATGCAGGGACTAGCGCCACCTTTACCCCTCCCCTGTCGGACTGTTCTCTGGTGCCGAATGCCGCCAGTGGAACGGCTGCCATCCGGGTGGATACCTACAGCGGCAGCACCAAAATAGGGACGGCCTCCAAGAATTTTACCCTGAACGTACCCGCCAGCGTAAAGCCCACCATAGAGAGCTTTACGGCGGAGCGCATAGACGGGGCCGTCCCTTCGGACTGGGGTGTCTATGTAAAGGGGAAATCCAAGGCGAAGTTGACCATTTCCGGAGCTGCAGCAGGCGGCTATGGGGCCACCCTGAAAAGCTACAGCATAACCGGCGGCGGATATACGGGAAGCACAGCGGAGTACACCACGGGATTCTTGAACACGGCCGGGACTATAACCTTCACCGCCAAGGTGACGGACAGCCGCGGGAGGACGGCCTCCAAGACCGTTTCCGTCACCGTAGAGGATTACGCTCCGCCGGTGATCCAAAGCGCGTCGGCGGCCCGGTGCGGCGCTTCGGGAGATTTGCAGGACGACGGGACTTATGTGCTGGTAACGCACAGCCTGAAGTATTCCAGCCTTGAGGGAAAGAACAGCCTTTCCCGCTCGTACCGGTTCCGGCGGGTTGGAGAAACCGGTTGGCAGAGCGCCCAGTATACGCAAACGGAGGCCGGGGATATTGTGGGGGCGGGGGATATCAGCCCGGACTACAGCTATGAGATCGAGCTCAAGGCGGAGGACGAGTTGGAAAATGTATCCCAGATTCTGTCCGTATCCACAGCGAAGGTCATCATGGACTGGAAAAAAGGCGGCGCCGGCATGGCTATCGGCAAGGTAGCGGAGAAAGACGGCCTGGAAGTGGCGTGGCCTGTAATCTTTCATCAGAGCCTGCAGATCAACCCAGAAGCAAACGGTTCTTACGGGATGGATGTCTTCCGGGCAAATGATGAAGGGGATACATACAGGACAGGTTTTGCAACCGGGAAATCGGGCAATAGCCTGTGCGGCTATGTGGGATTTTACACACCGGACAATCAAACGGTCAACGCCCTGTATCTATGGGAAGACAGAACGTCGCTTGGAATGCCGCTTGCAGTAGGTAGCGGCGGCACAGGGGCTTCTGATCCGGTCAACGCCCGCTCGAATCTGGGGCTAATGAAGAGCTTGTGGAAGGGGAACTGGTCATCCGGAAGTATTACAGCGGAAGGGTTCCAGGATTACACATTGTTTTTTCTGCATCCATATGGAGGAGCCCACAGTATCATTGCCATGAAAGTGGGAAACACGCTCCGGGGAATTGGAGGCCAGGCTGGGGATGGGAACCAGACCATTTTAACGTTACAGGCCACCTGTAATGGGAATACCCTTTCAGGGCTCAAATGCTTCTGGATAAATCACGCTGTCAGCGGAAATCATGGAGCGAAAACCGATGTGGAAATTGCGGATATCTACGGCGTCTGCTGAGAGGAGGAGAAACTATGCAGCTGCAGGTAAATGAAAAGCACGAAATCACAGGATACGCCACAGTAGGAGGCTTTGTGAACGGCATAGAAATCGGCGCGCTCCCGGAAAATTTTGCAGAGGATTTTCGTCCGGGGAAATACCTCTATGAAAACGGGCAGATTGTGGAGAACCCGGATTATATACCCCCAGCATCCGCCTCAGAGCCGGAGGAAAGAGCTACTCTGGAGGAGCGGGTCTCAGACCTGGAAGAAGCTTTGGCCATGGCCGTATACGGAGGTGAGGCGGTATGAGCGCAATGCTGAAAATCCTCTGCCGGGTGATTGCAAGGCGCATGGAGGAAGGGGAAGAGCTTAAATCCATCCTCTTAGATTATCCAAAGCTTACGCCGGAGGAAAAAACCGAAATTGAAAATGCAATGAAAGGATGAGAAAGATGCTGAAAAACACAAAAGGGATCGACGTATCCTACCACCAGGGGGAAATCCAGTGGGAAAAGGTAAAAGCGGACGGGATCGGGTTCGCAGTCATCCGGGCGGGATTCGGGAATTCTGCTTCCCAGAAGGACGGGCGGTTCGAGGAAAACATAAAGGGAGCGCTCACGGAGGGGATCCCCGTGGGCGTTTATTGGTTCAGCTATGCGGCGGATGCAAAGGAGGCTCTGAAAGAAGCGGAAGTCTGCCATTCCATTTTAAAGCCCTGGAAAGACAGGCTCACCCTGCCGGTTTTCTTCGACTTCGAGTATGATTCTGAGACATATAACAAGAAGGTTACTTACACCCGCCAGAGCCGAACGGATATCATCCGGGCTTTCTGCGAGGCCATGAAGGGCTATGGATATAAAGTGGGGTATTATACCAATAAGGATTATATCCAGAACCGTATTGATAAAGCACGCCTCCCCTATGACCTGTGGCTGGCGGATTATTCCGGGAGCCCGGACTACACCTGCGCTATCCAGCAGACTTCCAGCACAGGAAAGGTGGACGGTATTTCCGGCAATGTGGATACGGATACCTGTTTTACAGAATATGAAGAGGCTGAAACGGTCCCAGAAAAGCCGGAGGCGGCTCCTAAATTCAGAGTTGGAGATAAGGTGAAAGTAAAGAAAGCAGAAGTCTACGGAGGCGGAAGCTTCACAGCCTATGCGGATACATATGAGGTAATCCAGGTCTCCGGCGATCGCGTTGTAATCGGCCTGAACGGCATTGTGACGGCCGCCGTTCACGAAAAGAATCTGACAAAGGCTTCCAGCTCCGGGGGTTCCAGTTCTTCCAGTTCTACCTCCATCAAAAAAGGCGATACGGTAAAAGTACTGAAAAACCAGGTCTACGGAGGGGGTTCCTTCAAGGTGTATTACGATACGTATGAGGTGCTGCAGGTGTCTGGAGACAGGGCTGTTATTGGCGTGAACAATGTGGTCACAGCAGCTGTACATGTGAAAAATCTGCAGAAAGTATGAGGAACCGGAATGGAAGAAAAATGCATATTGGATCCATCCCGGGATTGCCTGGGGCTGGCAAAGGCCCGGATGCTGGAAAAGCTGGTGGAGGAACACCGGGAAAAATCAAGCAAAGATCATCATGAGATGTATGACCGGATCCGGCAACTGGAAATAGCCAACGCCAAAACCGACACCCAGTACGGCCAGATCATGGAAACTCTGGGCACTCTGAAAGCGGAAATAAGCACGCTGAAAGAAAAGCCCGCCCGCCGGTGGGAGAGTGTTGTCGCCTCTGTTATCACCGGCGTGGTGGGCATTGTGTTAGGCTTGCTTTTTAGGGGCCTGTGAAAGGGGATTGTATATGAATTGGAAAGTACGTATCAAGAACAAAACCTTCTGGCTGACGGTAATTCCGGCGGTATTGCTGCTAATCCAGGTGGTAGCCGCAGTATTCGGCTATACGCTGGATTTTGGCGATCTGGGGAATAAGCTCCTGGCCGTGGTGAATGCTGTATTCGCCCTGCTGGCTATCCTGGGGATTGTGAACGACCCCACCACCGCAGGCGTGGCAGATTCCACACAGGCGCTCACCTATCTGGAGCCAAAGAAAACGAAATAATATAATAACATGCAGATTCCCCTCCTGGATTTTCTCCGGGAGGGGATTTTTCTTTGTGGTTATTTTTCACAGATTCTTGCATGGGCGGATCCGTTGCTGTATGCTGAATACGGCAAATCCAAGGGCCTGAAAGGAGGTTATATAGTGGAAATAGATATTACTCCACTTGATCCTGACACCCTCACACGGCTCATATATACACATGATGACGAAATCACTCAACTGGTTTTTCAGCTTCATCAATTAGAAGAAAGAATAGAGCAACTGGAAAATTCCGAAACATTATAGAATGTATAGTCTTATGAATAAGACTGTACATCCTATAAGTAAATGGGTAACAAAAATACCTGCAGCTGGAACTCGGCAGGTTTGGCGCCTTTGGTCTTAGTATATATGGCTTTTTCGACGATAGTTTTCAGCATTCGATTCCGTTCGGCAGGACTGGAAGAAGGATAATCTGCCAGCACCTGAAGGATTCTCTTCCGCATGGCTTTTATATCTCTTTGCTTGGATGGGTGCAGCTGTGCACGTGTGGCTTCCAGCTTTTCGATGCGATCCTGAAGAACTGCATGCCGGGCCATAAATGTATCGGTATCGTATATACCCTGTTCCAGCAGATCATGGAGCCGGTTTTCCTGCTGCTGAGCGGTACGGATTTCCTTTTCCAGCGAGCGGGTCATTTCGAGTGTATGATCCTCATTCTGGCTTCCAGCTCTATCAGACTGTGCAGATAGTTTTTCCATTGCATCCCGGATAGAAACCAACATAGCCTTTTCTACCAGATCCAGCCGGCTGGAAACTATGCAGCCCTTTTTCTGGCACAATAATAATGGTCCGCCCTTGGAATTTGCCTGGCGCTGCATATGCATTCCGCAGTTCCCGCATATCATCAGTCCTGCCAGTGGGTTTTCCACTACACCGGTAAAGCTGGGGGAATGATATCTTCCCCGCAGGATGGTCTGCACCTGGTTCCACGTATCCTCATCAATAATGGCCGGGTGCATGCCATCTACCACCGTCCATTCTTCCGGCGGATGGTAAATCGTTTTGTGCTTCTCAGATCCCCGGGTCCCAGGGCGAAGACAGGTCTTTTGATTCCAGACGATCTTTCCAATATAAGTAGGGCTTTTCAGAATTTTGATTATGGATGTCCGGTTGAACGCCTCTCCCCTATGTGGCCGAGCGCCCATACTGGTAACGGTTTCTGCAATCTGCTGACCACCCATCCCCTTCAGATAAAAATCGAACATCATCCGCACAAATTTGGCTTCTTCCTCCTTAATTTTCAAGGTGGGGAGCTTTCCTATTTTGGTTTTCTCGTATCCATAGGGTGCATTAGCGATGTATCCTCCCTTTTGGATAGTGGCCTGAATTCCCCGGCGTAGACGCTTTTTTATCATCTTCAGCTCCTGACGGCCCATGAACGTTTCAAATTCGGTATAGGTCTCATCTATATCATTTTGCAGATTATACGTCTTAGCCGGTGTCAGAATTTTGGTGTTACTGTATTTAAAGGCATCCAAGATAATGCCCTGATCTCGCATGGATCCGCGCCCCAAACGCTGGATATCCATACAAATTACACCAGCATATTTTTCCGCCTCTACTGCTTCCAGCAGACGGAGCATCTGCGGCCGGGCATACAGGCTGTCACCAGAGACAACTTCTTCGTATACATCCTCCGGCAAAACGGAAATTCCTTCCCGCAACATGTAGGCGGTCAGCTGTTCCCGGTGCTTTTGCAGTGTTTCTTCCAGCGGTTCATGGGGATCGTCTGCACGGCTCTTACGCAGATAAACGGCGTATTTCACGGCACCCACCCTTTCGTATAAGTATATTCCCGCCCTCTGGTACGCCAATACCGGAGGGCGGTTTTTTTTGTCATTCAGCCAGCCCTTTCAATTCTGCATACAGATTTTCCATATATTCCAGATTTCCTTCCGACATTCTTTCCTCATATTCCAGCAATACATTTCTGAACACATCGGCTTTATTGCTCTTCCCTTTCTGCGTGGATAGTTCATATATCTTTCTTCTGATATCTTTAGCGTATCTTTGAATAAAATTATTGATCAGCCCTTCCCTGTCTGCATTGAATTTCTGCAGAACTTCTTCAGCGTTGTTTTCAATATCACATATTTTATATGCCGCCGCCAGTTCCCGAAGGGAATCGAAGGCTTTCTCCAGGCGTTCAAAAAACACATCCGGGTTTTTGGTCTCCTGCACCAGCCGGATGCTATCATCAGCTATTTCTTTTTTCCGCTGTATCATACTTCTGGCTTCCGCTGAAGACATAGTATAGGTAACAGAATCTATTGTCACCGTTTGAGGAATGGCCGCAGTTATAATAGCTTTCTCTTCTTTTTTCAAGAACCTTCTTCCTTTAAAATATTTATACAGTTTTACACAAGGCCATACAAGCATAAAATATGCCAAATAGAACGGCCATGCGAAAAACCAGTATATAAATTTAAGGATAGATGATCCGCTTACACTGGCTCCCACATACATGCCGCCAACCCGTTTTCCGATTCCAAACCGCATAATTTCAACCTCCTATTTCTCATTATCTCAACAATGAGAATTTATAAATTGAAATTATAATACAACGATAGCAACGGAAAGTCACCCACATATTGCAAATTTAGTCGAATTTTTCGACTTTTTATC
>CDYM01003134.1_pt1 | contig 42345 bp, 43 predicted proteins | sample 554981 | NCBI WGS metagenome assembly CDYM01 (sample SAMEA3182081, study PRJEB8094) | gut metagenome | biome: human; feature: gut; material: Stool; isolation source: human stools | place: Canada | collected 2012-12-04 | reverse complement strand
ACCGCCAGAACGACATAGAACGCCTCAGTGTCAACGCTCCGCTTCCTGTGGATCTTGATGTGCACGCAGTCGATGAACACCACCGGATAATAGCTCTCCAATGACCGCTCCAGCCATTCCGTCACATCCTTGCGCAGATAATCCAGCATACGCGATATGCTCGCCTTGCTGTAATGTTCCCCGTAGATGTCGGCAAACACTTCCCCGACCTGCTCCTGCGTCAGGCCCTTGGTGTAGAGTGTGCCCGCAAGGCGCTCGCACTCATCTTCCTGGTCGCGCAGTATGGCAATATCCGGGGATGGAAGTTGCCGTACCTGTCACGCGGTATACGGAATATCAATGTCCGACCATGACCGTAGCTACGACCGGGGCGGTACCCGTTGCACTTGTTGCCGGCAAGGCCTTCTTCCTGCAGATACTCCCGCCGTTCTGACACCATCAGGCTCTCAAGCATTATCTCCATCAGGTCCTGTAAGCCGTTTTCTTTCTCCGTATGCTTGCATATTAGCTCGGAAAGTTGTTCCTTTGTGAACTCCATAAAGTCTACTCCTTTTTTAGTTTTTGTTTCTTTTTGCTTTTACAAATCTAAAAAATCTGTAGACTTTTTTTTATCCCTCTATCTCAGACACACTTTTTGGAACAGTATCATAAATTCCGACAGGAATCCTTTTCCGAACGGGATAAAGGTTACCGTTTCGAGCGATTGATGCAGGCCTATCTCAAGACTACTGCATTGTATGCAAATCTTTTTGATGAGGTATGGCTATGGAACGATTTCCCGTACCACGAGCAATTCGGAGGCAAGGATATCGGCATCGACCTGGTGGCACGTACCGTTGACGGCGAATATTGGGCCATCCAATGCAAATGTTATGCAGCTGAGGCCTTTATCAACAAGCCTGACGTCGACACGTTCCTGTCCACATCAGGAAAACTTTTCGAGACCGAATCCGGCATGACGGGATTTGTTCAGCGACTTTGGATATCTACCACCAACAAATGGAACTCTACGGCCGAGCAGACTATCCGCAATCAGAATCCGCCGGTATCGAGGCTCAATCTCATCGACCTTGAAAATGCAATAAGACATTAACAAATAATGGGCACCTCACGGTTTCCATTATTTTTTTTGTATATCTTCTATATTGACCAATTTATTTGCGATGGCGTAGATAATCAGTCCGGCAGTGGTGTGGATCTGCAATTTATTGGATATGTTGCGACGATGCGTTGTCACCGTATGTACCGAAAGAAACAGATAATCGGCGATCTCCTTGTTGTTCATACCTTTGGTCACGCATACGACAATATCTTTCTCCCGATCACTGAGTACCTCCAATTTATCTTTGTCGAGTATTTCCTTTTCCGATTCGTCGATATAGGCAACCTGTCCACTTTGTCTTATCTGTTGCTCGACATGCCTTACGGCCGGAACAAACAGCTGATCTTCAATCATGCAATGTGACGTTAGGTCCTGTTCACACAGAATAATATCCAACAGCACGGCATTCAGCAGGTAGTTGTTTCTTTCCTGGTAATAACGAATAACAAGGTCTTTCAACTCCTTGAGTTTGTCCCCTATGGGAGTGTGCTTGCCTGCAAATTCCGATATCGTATAATTCCGGTTCAGAAGTCCTTGAGACAGTTGCTCGACATAGGCAAAGACAACCTCATTCTCATATTCCATGTGTTTGCGGACTTCCGTCACATATTCATCGTAAAATTTCACTATAAGCATTGCGATATCGCTACTTCCGGAGCAATCTATAGATTCGATAAGCTTACGGCGAATATTTGGCAAGTTAAAATCCAGAAAATATTCATGCGCCTGTTTCAAATAACCTATGAGAGATGGCAGATAGACTGATTCATAATGATATTCCCTATCAGACACAAAATTGACCACTTCCAGGAAAGTATTTTCATCCACATGGTGTATCCGACACACCTCCCTTACCGATTTGTCTCCAAAACCCAGCGATATGCCGAAACGTGCCATTACAAGCAATAACGCGCCATTGTCATTTACCAGATCACGCATTCTGGCAGTCGGCTTATATCCTGCATAATTATTCATCTTTTCTTCTGCTTAATCTTTCTGTATGCGATTGCAAATTTACGTACCTATTTATAAATAGACAATACTCAAAAATAGTGAGAACTCTCATTATATCGCCTCACAATACCAAAATCGGGCTATTGTCCACCGTGTACCGCACCGGTAATTTTGCATCCGAAAACAAAAAAAATACAAACGATATGAAAATCAAATCTACCCTTATTATGTTATTCGCCGCATTCTTCATAATGTCGTGCGACAAGGAACAAAACGGTTCAGAAACAATTGAATTTGCAGGCAGCTACGACGGTTATACGGTGGCCAACTGCAACTATTTCCAGAACATGATCTCGGCGGACGAGACGATCGTAATCACGGAAAATACGGACGGCACCGCCACCGTATCGTTTATCTCTGCCTCGTGGGGTGAATTCACCATCATCGAAGCACAGGCGAGTGTAAGCGAAGGACTCTGCACCCTCTCGGGCAGCGGGCAGACACAGATGGGAATGGGTGGAAACACCTCGTCATACGACTGCACCTTCACGGCTGAAATCAAGTCGCAGACCGATGCCCGGATGGAGTTCTCGATCCCGGCCGTCATGGGCGGCATGACCCTCACGTTCCAGACGGGCGACGCCCCAGCCGACCTACTGCTGGCCGACACGTACGAGGGGTATACGGATGCTGACTGCTCCTATTTTGAGGATAACTATACCGATGGTGAAAGCGTGACGGTGACGGCCAATGAAGACGGAACCGTCAAGGTCGTCTTCGAGTCTGACTCGTGGGGAACCTTTACCGTTGAGTCGGCCGCTGCGACCAAAGAGGGCGAAGAGTACGTCTTTACGGGCAGCGGCAGCGTGGCCATGGGAATGGGCGGGCAGACAAGCAATTACGACTTTACGGTGAACGGCCGGACCAATACCGCCAAAGACGACTTCTCGATAGCATTTAACATACCGGCTGTCATGGGTGGGCTTACAATTACATTATTGCCGGGAACAGCCCCTGAAGCAACCGAGTAGTATTGAGAATCAGACGACAGCAATGAATCTGAAAAAAATATTACAAGCCATAACGGGGGCGGCAGTAATTCTGTCGCTCCCTGCATGCAACGGCATCTTCGAAGATATCTATGACAAACCTTCGTCAGAAACCGGGAACGAATACGGTTTTATCATCGTCGACGAGGAAACTCGTACGGGGAGGATATATATCAATGCTACGGATTACACGGAATGGCACTATGTAGACCTGCATGCGAAGCAGGTAACGACAGTTGCTGTGGACGGAGCCGCTCCGGAATCATGGGATTTCGCCGTACACCGTTATGACACCAAGACCAACAGCGGCATGGTATGGGATAGTTCATCCAATTCTTTCGATATGCTTCCGGCACCTGAGACTATCCCCGATGAAGAATTTATCTCGGACGAATGGACTACCGACCGCATTACTATCGACATGTCGCAAATGATGGATGGCGTCATCATATATGCCGAGGATTATTGGAATCCATGCTTGTCACGCTGGCTTGATGTCGACACCTCAACCATGCCGCCTATCTATACGCTTTCAGGGAAAGTCTACGTGCTCAAACTGTCAAACGGCGACTACGCCGCACTGAAACTGACAAACTTCATGAACGATGCGGCCGTCAAAGGTTATATGACTATCGACTACCTATATCCGATTAAATAAATATGAAATCGTTCGTAACAACCATACTGGGTCTTTTGTTCGCAGTGGAGGCTTCAGCCCAATGGCAAATAACCGGAACAATATGTGATTCTTCTGGCAAACCGCTTCCCGGAGCGACCATCGCAGTCAAGGAGATACCGACACTCGGCGCTATAGCAGATGCCGACGGCCGTTACGAGATACAACTTCCCGATCAGAAGACTTATACGCTCTACATATCATTCGTCGGCTATGACCCTGTTATCGAAAAGGTAGCAGACTTGCAGAGCCGCAATCTGGATTTTCGCCTGAAAGAGAGTTCCACCGCCGTGGAGCAGGTCGTGGTGACCGCTACCCGTACGCCCAAACTGCTGAAAGATGTACCTATCGTCACGCGCGTAATCTCCAATGCGGATATCAAACAGTCGGATGCAACCCATATAGGCGATTTGCTGCAGAGTGAATTGCCGGGCATCGAGTTTTCATATTCGATGAACCAGCAGGTGTCGCTCAACATGTCCGGTTTCGGCGGCAACTCGGTACTTTTCCTCGTGGATGGGGAACGGATAGCAGGCGAAACATTGGATAATGTGGATTACAGCCGACTTAATATGGACAATGTCGAACGCATCGAGATTGTCAAAGGAGCATCTTCTCTCTATGGGTCGAACGCCATCGGCGGAGTGGTGAATATCATCAGCAAGGAGTCGCAGGAACCGTGGTCCGTCAACTTGAACGGTCGTTACGGAGCCCACAACGAGCAGCGTTACGGAGGTTCCGTAGGATTCAATCAGGGGAGGTTCAATTCGATGACAAATGTGCAGTATACATCAATCGACGCAATCGATTTATCGAAAGGTACCGACAATGCGGATATCGGCGATTACAGTACAATATATGGGGCATCAACACTCAACATCAAGGAACGGCTTGTCATTACGGCGGCAGACGGGCTGAAGTTCACGGCCCGTGCCGGATATTTTTTTCGCGAGCGCGATGCATCAGAAAGCCTAAAAGACCGTTATCGTAGTTTCTCCGGAGGGTTGAAAGGGAATTACATCATCACCGAAGCCGATAATCTGGAACTCTCCTATGCCTTCGACCAGTATGACAAGAGCGACTATTTGGTTCCATCGTCTCGTGATGTACGCGATTACAGTAACGTGCAGCACACCGTACGCTCGCTCTACAACCATACGTTTGCAGACAAACACATTCTGACTATCGGTGGTGACTATATGCGCGATTATCTGATGTCTTATCAGTTCTCGGACAATGGCAGCCACACGCAGCATACGGCTGATGCCTTCGCCCAGTTCGACTGGAATCCGCACCGTAAGTTCAACCTCATAGCCGGTCTACGGTTCGACTGGTTCTCGGAAGCAAACCTTTCGCATCTTTCGCCTAAACTCGGCATTATGTATAAGGTTGAGAACTGCTCGCTCAGAGCCTCCTATGCAGGAGGATTCCGTGCTCCGACGTTAAAGGAGATGTACATGGACTTTTATATGGGCAACATCTTTATGATTTACGGCAATCCGGAATTGAAGCCTGAGACAAGCCACAACTTCTCACTGTCGGCCGAGTACATGAAAGGCAGACACAGTTTTACCGTAACGGGCTTTTACAATCTTGTTGACAACCGCATTACGACAGCGTGGAATCAAGAACTGTCCGGACAAGTCTATACGAACATGTCTCCATTGCAGGTGGCAGGAGCCGAAATAAATGCTACCGGACGCTACAAGTGCGGGGTATCGTGGCGCGTGTCATACGCATATACCCACGAAACGATCAAAAAAGGCGAGCCACAACTCTCATCTACCCGTCCTCATACGGCTACGGCCCGTATCGCTTACGACAAAAATTGGAAGAACTACGGATTGAGCGTTTCCCTTACCGGACGTTATCTTTCGGCTGTAACCTGCGACGTATATACGGAACTGACATCCTATGAAGAGACCGTAAAGCAAACATACCCTGGCTACACTATTTGGAAACTAAGCCTTGTCCAACGCGTGTGGAGAGGGATAGATCTTACTTTGTCGGTAGACAATATATTCAATTATCGTCCCGACTATTACTACAGCAACTCGCCTTCGACAACAGGGACTACCCTTTCAGCGGGACTATCACTCAATCTGGAACAAATGATAAAGAAAAAATAGGAGACTTCCTGAAAATGAAACGTAATTTGAAGATTCTGGCAGGCTTTGTTTTATTTGCTGCCGTATTGGGGGTTATGGCCTGGAACGTATGGTTCTCGCCCACACGTATTGCATTTGTAAACTATCAGGCTACCACGCTCGGAGAGATTGCACGGGCAAACGACCATGCGAGAATTCGCCTTGCTTCGGTAGAACCGTCGGATTTCAGCCGGCTCAGACGTTACGATGTTGTGTTGATGAACGGCATGGGATTGCGTATTACGGCCGAAGAGAGGGCTGTCATTCAACGGGCTGCAGACCGAGGACTCACCATTATCACAACAATGGCAACCAACCCAGCCAACGACATTATCTCGGCAGACTCGGCGACCGTCGCCTCAATCAAAGGGTATCTTGGCGGCGGCGGTCGCCACAACTACCGCAACATGCTTATCTACCTGCGTCGTACGGTAGACGGCAAGACATTCGACACAGACAAGCCCGAGACCCCCGTTATACGAGATTTGAAACAGTTTTACCATGCCGATCCATCCGATACGGATGCAGAAGAGATGGACTTCGGCAGTGTCAAAGCATATGAGGACTTCCTCTCACAGCATGGGTTGCTAAAGACAAATGCACCTCGGATAATAGTGACGGGTCAAATGGGCGAACCCGCTGAACTTATAGCCCAACTTGAACATACCGGGAACGTAGTCTATGCCATACGCAATATGCAGACGGCTATCCGGAACGGACAGGCAGATTCGATTCGTCCATCGGCAGTCATCAATATGGCACACGGACGCCTCGGAGATGCCGTCGTGGAGTATCTGAAACGGCAAAATATCCCTCTGTTTTCTCCTCTCAACGTAAACCGCCTCGTCGCAGACTGGGAGGCTGACAAAATGGGCATGAACGGCGGATTCCTGTCGCAGAGCGTCGTGATGCCAGAGATAGACGGGGCAATCCGCCCTCAGGTGCTCTTCGGACATCGGCTCGATAATGAGGGGTTGCAGCATGTTCATGCCATTCCCGAACGACTTGAGAGATTCGTCGAAACAGTGAACAACTACATTTCCCTGCAAAACAAACCCAACAGCGAAAAAAGAGTTGCAATTTATTACTATAAAGGCCCGGGGCAAAATGCTTTGACGGCTTCAGGTATGGAGGTCGTACCATCGCTCTACAACCTGCTTGTACGGCTCCGCAGTGAGGGATACCGCGTAGAGAATCTCCCTACGACGCCCGAGGGACTGGCCGCCATTATCCAGCAACGTGGAGCCGTCTTCAATACCTATGCCCATGGAGCCAAGGCGGATTTTCTGAAAAACGGCTCTCCAGTGCTTATTTCAGCGGAAGATTATGAGATGTGGTCTTCTGAAGCCTTACGTCCGGAGCAAATGGCCGAAGTTGTTGCTCTCGATGGAGAATTCCCGGGCAATTACCTCTTCGACGAGCAGGGACGGCTGGCACTGCCGTGCATAAAGTTGGGAAACGTAGTACTGCTGCCGCAACTGGCTGCCGGAACGGGCGACGATGACTTCGCTATCGTCCACGGCACCGATGCGGCACCGCCCCACGCCTATGTCGCCTCCTATCTCTGGGTCCGCAACGCCTTCCGGGCCGACGCAATCGTCCATTTCGGAACGCACGGCAGTCTGGAGTTCACGCCCCGCAAACAAGTCGCTTTGAGCAGCAGCGACTGGCCCGATGCGCTGGTCGGAGCGATGCCGCACTTTTACGTCTATTCGATCGGCAACGTCGGCGAGGGCATCATTGCCAAACGTCGCTCGTATGCCACACTTCAGTCGTATCTGACACCGCCATTCATGGAGAGCGGGGTGCGGGAAACCTACCGTGAATTAAGCAGTGCAATCCAAACATATAACAACCTGCTTTATGCTGACGGCAGACCCGATACTAAAGATGCGGCGATGCATGTAAAGCATCTGACCGTCGAGTTGGGCATTCACCGCGAACTACGGCTCGATTCGCTGCTGACCAAACCTTACACCGAAGCGGAAATCGCCCGCATCGAATCGTTTGCCGAAGAACTTGCCGCAGAAAAAATCACCGGAGAACTCTATACGATGGGCGAGGCATATTCTCCGGAACGTATCCGCAGCAGTGTCTTTGCAATGACGACAGAACCAATAGCCTACTCAATATTGGCATTGGATAAATTCAGAGGCAAGGCTGAAGCCGATATCGAAAAGCATCGCACACTTTTCACGCGCAGATATCTGATGCCGGCCCGCAAACTGGTCGGACGCCTTTTGAGCGGAGCACAGCAGCCGACCGATGCCTTTATCTGCTCAACGGCAGGAATTTCAGCCGCAGAACTATATAAGGCCCGCGAGGTTCAACACGCACTCTCCGCACCGCAGGATATGATGGCACGCATGATGGCAATGGCTTCATCGGGTGCACCGATGCAGCATCCGGCCGACATACCCAAATCGGGGAAAGGAGCATCGAAACACCCTTCATGGATCCCCAAAATAGGCAAGCGCCCCGCCAATACCGGACAGGCAGACAATAAGGATGATAAAAAATTATCGGAAACGCCGTCTGCAGCAATGGCCGCGATGATGGGTCTTACGAATGAATATTCAAAAGAAGAACGTGAGTTCTCCCGCGTAGTTACGGAACTTGAGCGCACGATACGCAACGTAGTTAACTACAAACGTGCGCTTGAACAGAGTCCCGAAACAGAATTGAATTCACTCATAAACTCCATGAATGGAGGCTATACGCCCCCTTCGCCTGGCGGTGATCCCATCGCCAACCCCAATACGCTGCCAACAGGACGTAACCTCTATGCCGTCAATGCCGAAGCAACACCGAGCGTCTCGGCCTGGGAACGCGGCAAAGAGTTGGCGGAGTCCACAATACGCATGTACCGGGAACGCCACCATGATTCGCTGCCGCGCAAGGTCAGTTACACGCTCTGGAGCGGCGAATTCGTCGAGACCGAAGGCGCAACCATCGCTCAAGTGCTTTATATGTTGGGGATCGAACCCGTCCGTGATGTGTTCGGCCGGGTAAACGACATTCGCCTTATTCCTTCCGAGGAACTTGGACGCCCTCGAATCGACGTGGTGGTACAGACCAGCGGGCAACTTCGCGACATTGCAGCCTCGCGACTGTTTCTTATTTCACGGGCCGTAGAGATGGCTGCCGCCGCAAAGGATGACCGATATGAGAATTTCGTAGCAAATGGCATAGTCGATGCCGAACAGATACTTATCGACAAGGGGCTGTCTCCTAAAGAAGCACGGAAGGCATCTGCATATAGAGTCTTCGGCGGCGTAAACGGCAACTACGGCACGGGTATCACCGGTATGGTACAAAGCGGCGACCGTTGGGAAAACTCCTCGGAGATTGCCGATGTTTACCTGCAGAACATGGGAGCGTACTATGGAAGCGAAAAGGATTGGGAACAGGTACGGCAGTATGCCCTCGAGGCAGCGCTGACCAACACCGATGCCGTCGTACAGCCTCGTCAAAGCAATACGTGGGGAGCCTTGAGTCTCGACCATGTCTACGAATTCATGGGCGGCATGAATCTGGCTGTACGCAACGTCACTGGCAAGGAGCCAGATGCCTACCTGAGCGATTACCGCAACCGCAATCGCGTGCGTATGCAGGAACTCAAGGAGGCCATAGGCGTGGAGAGCCGCACGACGATTTTCAACCCCAATTATATCCGCGAGAAGATGCAGGGAGGTGCAAGTGCCGCCGCCGGTTTTGCGGAGGTAGTGCAGAATACATATGGATGGAACGTAATGAAGCCAGATGTGGTGGACGATGAACTCTGGAACGAAATTTACGACGTCTATGTTCATGACAAACTTGATTTGGGCATCCGCGGCTATTTCGAGCGGCAGAATCCGGCCGCATTGGAGGAGATTTCGGCCGTGATGATGGAAACGGCACGTAAGGGAATGTGGCAGGCATCGACTGAACAATTGGAAACGCTCGCAGCATTACATACCGAACTGATTGATAAACACGGCTCCTCCTGCTCGGGATTCGTCTGCGACAACGCCAAACTGCGCGAATTCATCGCCTCGAAGAGTACGCCCGAGACAGCCCGCAACTACGAGCGGCAGATCCGTGAGGTGCGTGAGGCTTCGCTCGACGCAAAGGATGGCACGGTGCTCAAACGCGAGGAGCTCACCGCCTCCGACCGCACGATCACGCTGGTCAGCAACACGGTTGTCGCCGTGCTGGTGATCGGTATCATTGCGGTGCTGGTTCTTGTTGTTCGCCGCCGTCGCAAAAAAATGGAAGAGTAATGGACACCGTCGTACTTGTCATGATGATCGTGGTCTGCTTCAACTATCTGTTGAAGCAGACATGGCGCAAACCCTTTTTCGTGGCCCTTTCGGCCGTTGTCTGCGCTCTGTTCGTCGGGCTGACGTGGCGCTGGGCCATCGAACAGTCGAAAAACCAGATCGCGGACTGGCTCGCAGACTCGGCTCTGATGCTCGACATGGCGGTCATACTGACACTGGAAGTCGCGCTGCAGATGGCATTCTGCGTCGTCGCAGCACACATTCACACAGCAGGACGCGTAAAACGTTCCGTAGTATGGACTTACCGTCTGCTGCGCTGGTTTCCGGGATTGTTGATTTTCCCTGTGCTGTTCAGTGCGCTGGTCGCAGCCATATTTGCCTTACCCGGTGTATCGTTCCAACTGACGGCATGGTCGCTGGCTGTTGTTGTGGCCGTTACTGTACCAATCGGGACATGGATACTGAAACGGATCATTCCCGAGAAGGAGATTCGGCTGGAGATACTATTTCTATCCAACGCCTTGATTGCCATTCTGGGAATTATTGCTACAGTGAACGGGCGCACGGTTGTTATCGGAAACAGCGATGTGGAATGGGGTGCTTTGGGCGGCATAACGGTTCTTATAGTCGCAGGCCTTTTCTGCGGAGCCGCGGCCTACCAGGTCAAATTGAAACGAATGAACAAAAAACAAAATAAACCATGAATTACATCTCTGACATTCTCTATTGGATTTCGACCGGTCTGCTCGTTCCGGTCATCGTACTGCTGATCTTTTTCTTCGGGCGTTCGCTGCTACTGACAGGCAGTTTCTTCGGACAATATCTCTCGATACGGCGTACGGCCTCACTCATCGGGCAGGAACTGAATGTACTCACCCCGCAGACAGTCATCTCGCTCGCGGAACACTTACCAAAAAAAAATCCGTCGCTGGTGGTAGTATACTTAAACCGTATACTGGAAGCGCATGACAATGCTCCCCTTCGTCAGCGGTTACTTGCCGACTTCGAGATAGAGGCAGACCGAGACCTTTCTACCTCGAGGACACTATCTAAAATGGGTCCCATGCTCGGCCTGATGGGAACGCTCATTCCGATGGGCCCGGCATTGGTGGGACTCTCGACAGGAGACATCGCCTCAATGGCCTACAACATGCAGGTAGCCTTCGCCACTACAGTCGTAGGACTGTTTGCTGCAGCAATCGGATTCATCACCCAGCAGGTCAAGCAACGCTGGTATCTGCAGGATCTGGCCAATCTGGAGTTTGTGGATGAGTTGTTAAATGCAAAAAACACGGAGCAATGAAACACAACCTGTTAAAGCGAGAAGAGGAAAACGACCCGATGAGCGTTGTGAGCAACCTGTTCGACGTTGCGATGGTCTTCGCCGTAGCACTGATGGTGGCTCTGGTAAGCCGTTACAATATGACCGAAATGTTCAGCCAGGAGGATTTTACAATGGTAAAAAACCCTGGCAAGGAAAACATGGAAATCATCTCCAAGGAGGGAGAGAAGATCAATCGCTATACCCCATCTGACAATCAGGACACCCAGAGCGGTAAACGCGGTCGCAAGGTAGGCGTGGCCTACGAACTCGAGAATGGCGAGATTATATACATTCCTGAATAGTTATGCATCATTCAAAAAATTACCGGCACTGATGTCGAGTGCAACGCATTTAAAGTTAAGAACAATCTGTAAATATTGATTGATAATAACTTGCACGTACCGGAGAAAAAGGTTACATTTGCGGTGTAAAGGTTCATTGAAAGGGCATTCAGGGACGCAGATTTTCAGTCGTAAAATCATGTGACCAGCGTGTAACCAGCCTCATTCGGCAATGCGTGCAACCATTTGATACACGGCGTGTTCCGCGGATTGGGATAAAATCCCCTACGCACCGCAGAACGGAAAAACGAGATGGTTACAGCAACCGTCTCGTTTTCTTTTATTCATCCCCTATCGAGCGGAAAATCAAAACGTTGCACGGGTTACGGATGACTGCTTGCGTCGCTCGGAGCCGGGTTCTGGTTCCGTTCCCGGAGACATTCCGGGACACCGAAACGTAACCTGCGCGTAACCACGCTCCGACGTGCGCGTAACCTTGCACACGCTTGTCCCTACCATGTCCTTCATTGACCCTACCTGCTTGTCAGTCAACAGTTGCATATGACTTTTTTTTTGTACAATGGATAAACTATGGCATTATCCGGCAAGGTATCCGTCTCGTGAATGGAGAACAATACGATTATCTAAATCAAAGCGCTTGATTCGTTCTTCAATCGCATACTCATAGCAATCGTTGCCATTGTTCCGCCGGCCCAACAACATTAAACATTTCGTCGAGGACATGGTAAATCCTGTTGCCACTCGATGATTGGCCGCCAAGCAAAATATCATCGACCTTAATATGCGATACAACGGATCCTGGTTGCGCCACAGCCAATGAGTCTACATAATTTTCGGTTAACGACTTCGGAAGCCGGCAACCGGTTGCGTCTTTTCATTCAACGCACAGGAAACAACGGGTCCTTGACAAAACGCCCGCATGACAACTCCGAACAACCGCTGCAACCATGTCTACCCTTCTCCTCGCAACATTTATGTATCGGGCAGACGATATCACCGGTATATTGGAACCATAACACTTTACCTCGAATCTTCCGACAGCCCCGATACTCTTCCGGGAAACGGTCACATTCGACACAGACGCTGCCACTCGTAGAGAGTTCTACGAATCCGTCCATCATGGCTGCACTGTATATTTCATCTTTGAACATAACACCAATGCTGCCACCGGTATTCCGGTCGTTTTCAGTGCTGCGGCATAGGTTTCCGGGGCCGCAAATACGGCACGTATTATTTCAAGGCTGTTCTCTGCGGATACAAGCGAGGGTCCGCAATCGGATCGACAGCCGGATTACTTGCATATTCATATAGGGCTGCGGCATCATCTTCACTTCAGGTGCGAAGAATAAGGCATTAGTGCTGCCCGAAAGAAAACGCCTTCGTGTTTTATAGTTTGCGCGCACTCCCGAATAACGTGTCCTCATTGAAAAAAGTTACCTCAAAAATATATAGGTAGATATTTCAATACGCAAACAAATTCACCGGTTGTACTTGGTCTTTAACCATACACACAAACAGCTGTAGACTTTTTGTGCAAAAAAGTCAAACACTCAATCGAATTATTGCGTATCTTTGTTATGGTTAGCGATGTGAGGCGCTCGAGTGTTATCGACCGTGATGGTTGCATCAGCAGGTGTCTCTACCGCAGACATTAGCTACAAATCGCACATGAACCATTCGCTTTACGAATACTCGCTTTGCATTGCCCTGCCGCTGATGATATTCTTCGGCGTATATTTCATGTTGGCCCGCACGCCTGACAAGGCAATATTCGCCAACTACCTGCGTTCGCGACGAATAATGGGCATAGCTCTGCTGCTTCTGGCGGCCAATTACGCCACACACGCATTATTCAATGTCAGGTTCCATAACGTCAATGCAGCCATTCTGATGAACCTCTCGACATATTTTCTCTGTTACTGGCTTTTCAGTTCGGCTCTCATAACCCTGCTTAACAGATTCTACATAACGCGGCGGCGCCTGATATTCCACCTGTCATCTTGGGGACTTTTCACCGTCCTGTCGGGATTCATTCTGCTGGGGCTGCCCGACGGCACCGCTCAAAAGATAGGACTTACAGCTATGGCCGTTTGGCTGGTATGCTACGGGCTGTGGCTTGCACGACGACTGATACGATCTTACAGGCGAGCCGTGAAACTTTTCGACGACTCGCACTCCGACGATATCGCCGCATATATCCAGTGGCTCTCGATATTCACATACTGGGCCGCAATTTTCGGGGTCGGCTGCGGGGTGCTGACATTCCTGCCGGACAGGTATGTATTTCTGTGGATACTGTCGTCGGTGCCGTTCTATATATACCTCTATTGCTCATACATGAACTACCTGCTGTTCTACGAGCAGGTGGAGCAGGCTCTCGAGGAAGAGATTCCGGCGGAGACAGACATTGATGACGACCATTCGGATTCTGAGGATTCGTCAGCCGGCGAGACATATACCGTTTTCACGGACATCGCGACTCGCCTGTCGGCATGGATCGAGTCAAACGGCTACGTACGCCCGGGGCTCACGATAAAGGAGCTGGCAGATGCCCTGCACACAAACCGAACATATCTGTCCGACTATATCAAGACAACTTACAGGCTGTCATTCCGCGAATGGATAACGGGTCTCAGAATCGAACATGCGAAGAGACAGTTGCTGGAGTCCCCGGATCTGACGGTACACGACATCTCGGAAAAGTCAGGATTCCTCTCTCCAAGCCATTTCATGAGGACGTTCAAGGAGCGCGAAGCGTGCTCGCCGGCAAGATGGCGACGTATGATGTTAGACGCTCAAACGGGAAGGGTGTGACAGCGTCAATACAACACCTGCCTGAGCAACTCACGCGAATATACCGACGTATAATAAATATCGCGGATATAACTTCGCGGCGTATGCTTCGACAAACCGTCGGCTGTCCTGTACGCAAACCCGTCACGGTACGATGTACGCACCGCCGGGAAAGCCTTGCGCGACACAGCACCGCCGCATTCCGTAAAGAAACGCCTCATGGCCACGTCGATATAGAGATAAGGGCTGTCGGTGAAGACCACACCCAGGCGTATTTCGGTTTTGCCATGCACGGTCTCGGCAATCAGAGCCCAGGAGAGTCTGCGCGAGGCCGGTATGCGGTAATAACGTCTTATAAAGGCCAGTGAATTGTAATTGAATTTCTCCATATCTCACACAAGATCTGTTATTACCAACAAATATATGAAAAGACGCGGTCAATGACAAAAAATTTACGCGGCAGGATTATCTGTACATCTACCGCGCAAACTTCGAAACCTTCGGTCCGATTTCAGAACCTGTGTGCCAAAGCAGCAGCCTGCACGCAACCGTCAGTCTTGTCTATATCACCTTCATTCAACACACCCGGGACAAGAACTTCTCCGACCATATCCCACTCCAGCAGTGCGGCCGTACGCTCCATCGGCATACGCACTCCGTCCATGACCGTCGGGTCTTCCTCCTCGCAGCAGGCTATTAGCGCGCACTTCTTTCCCGCAACCTGCTTGCCGCCAACAACCAGTGAAAACAGACAATCGACAACGCCCTTGATTTGCGCCGGAATCGAGTACCAATAGACCGGAGTGGCAAATACTACGGCTTCGGACTCGAGAACCGAAGTTGCTACGGCGTCGAACCCGGCATTGAACGAGCAGGCTTTGCCCGTCTTGTAGCAGGTCATGCAGGCATGGCAACCGCCAATATTCATGAACGCAGCATCGAAACGCTGTACGGTATGGCCGCATTTTTCGGCTTCGTGAATAAACGCATCTGTCATGGCAAAACTGTTGCCGTGTTTGCGGGAGCTTCCCGTAATGACAGTAATCTTCATGGTCGTATCCTCCTATTTATTTATCGTGTTGGAATTCTGATTATAGGCCTTGGCCACACACCGCCACTCGCCATCGATCTTCATCATCAGAAGATAATCCGTAAAGTCTATGCGGCCGCCCCACTTCTCTTCCAGCACGCGAACCACGGCCAATGTCTCTTCAACATCTACGACATCGACACGCGCCTTAAAATCGGGACCGGCTGCCACGGTGTCCACGTTGTGGTAGAATTGCTCGATACTGCCATGCTCAAGCCGGCCGTCCAGATAGCCGAAAAGCACGGCTTCGTCAATGAACAACTCGCGTGCGTAGGTACTCTGTCCTTCTGCCACACTCCTTACAAACTTCATGGCCGCCGCTTCTACGGCCATGTACTCTTCGATACTTGCTCTCATAACGATGGATTTTATTAGACATCTTTCGCGAAACAAAAATACGCAGATGCTTACACAGGCGCAAGTACCGAAAAATGATTCATATACTGAATATTTATTCGGTATATGTACTTTATCGGCGGTTATGTATATATTTGCGTATAACAAAATCAGGCACACATGTACGAACGCAAACTACCCGTCGATCTGGATTGTCCGTTGCGGCTTACGATGAGCCTTATCGACTCGAAATGGAAATCATGCATACTGGACGAATTGCGGCACGGGGCTCTGCGCCCGAGCGAACTTCACCGTCTGCTGCCCGAGGCCACACCGCGGGTTCTCGACATGCAGCTGAAGGATCTTGTCGAGGACGGGCTTGTCAGCAAGACCATATACCCTGAATTGCCGCCGCGGTCCGAATATGTAATCACGGATCTGGGCATGACCCTCATTCCGATCATCGATGCCATGATCGAATGGGGCACGCACAATGCCGAACTTTTCGAGAAGAAATACCGCAGCGCCGGAGAATAGCGCTACGGCCTCAGGATCATTTGTTGTTCAGGCGTATCTTCTCGTGGTAGAAATAATTGACGATTACCGGCTTGCCATGCTCCGATCGTCCGTATGGCAGATCGTTGACCCGATATGGATAGCCGTGCATGGACGCATAGGCCGATATTTCCCGTTCGAGTGCCTGCCAGTAACCGGTATCCTTACGGTTGTATATAGTTTCGTAAAGCGGATATAGATCGGGATATTTCTCACGCACGTATGACATTATCGTTCCTTTGAACTGACCGCGCAAATTGAGGTTTTCAAGCCATACGAGATCCGTAAAATTGCACACACGTTCTATTATGGCCTTGACGTCGGTAATCCCCGGGAAAATAGGAGACACGAAACATACGGTCCGCAGCCCGGCCTCATACGTCTGTTTCATGGCTTCAAGACGACGTTCGATGCTCACGGCCTTGTCCATATCGGCACGGAAATCCTCGTCGAGTGTATTGACCGACCACGACACCGTAACCTTCGGAAATCGTTTCAGCAGATCAAGGTCCCGCAATACCAGGTCCGACTTGGTGCAGACCATTATCTCGGCGCTGCTGCCCTGCAGCTGTTCCAGCAGGCGTCTTGTACGTTTATAATACTCTTCGCAGGGGTTATATCCGTCCGTCACCGATCCGATTACGATACGCTGACCGTCGTATTTGTGAGGATCGGAGATCGGTTTCCAGTTTTTCACGTCGAGAAACGTCCCCCAAGGCTCGGTGTGACCAGTGAAGCGTTTCATGAACGACGCGTAACAATACTTGCACGCATGCGGACAACCCACATACGGATTTACTGAATAGCCTCCCACGGGCAAAGACGATTTTGTCATGACGCTCTGCACGTCTATTTCGCGAATTATCTCCTGCTCCATAATCATCTTTTTTCTGCAAATTTAATCATTTTCGCATAGCGAATGCACGCAAACAACACGAAATCCACCTACGTGCATTTGACATATAGCGACACACAAAAAGCACATCTGTGTCTGTCGGAAAATACGTATATTTGCATTGTCCCGCGCACCTCAAACGGCACGGGACATGTAAACACGCGAATTATCATGACCGACAAGAACCGCGACATACTCACATTCCACAAGCCCGATACTTCGTCCCGGCAGGAGCTGCCCGTTGCCGGCGGCGATGTCAAGGCCGGCTTCCCCTCACCAGCCGACGACTTCATCGACTCGCCGCTCGACCTGAACCGCGAATTCGTACACAACCCCTCGGCTACATTCTTCGTAAGGGTCTCGGGCGACAGCATGGCCGGCGACGGCATAGATGACGGCGACCTGCTGATCGTCGACAAGTCGCTCGCGCCGTATGACGGCTGCATAGCCATCTGCTTCGTCGACGGGGAGTTCACCGTCAAGCGCGTAAATATGGAGAAATCGTGCGTATGGCTCATGCCGTCGAACCCCAAATACAAGCCAATACGTGTCGATGCCGGCAATGATTTCATGGTCTGGGGCATCGTCCGCCACGTAATCAAGACCTTCAGATAAGCACACGATGTACGGGCTTTGCGACTGCAACAACTTCTACGCCTCCTGCGAGCGGGTATTCCGTCCCGATCTCGTCGGCAAGCCCGTCGTGGTGCTGTCGAACAACGACGGCTGCGTCATCGCGCGGTCTAACGAGGCCAAAAGCCTGGGCATAACGATGGGACAGCCATTCTACCAGATAAGGGCGCTGGCCGAAAGCCGCCGTGTGAGTGTCTTTTCGGCCAACTTCGCGCTCTACGGCGACATGTCGAACAGGGTGATGACGACATTGCGGTCTCTGGTCCCGGCACTGGAGATATACTCCATAGACGAGGCATTCTTCAATCTCGAAGGCATCACGGAGGCGCCCGACGATTTCGGACACATGGTCGGCCGCACCGTACGGCGTAATACCGGCATTCCGGTAAGCATCGGCATAGCCCCTACGAAGACCCTCGCCAAGATCGCCTCGAAACTCGCCAAGCAATACCCCAAACTCGCCGGCTGCTGCTACATGCACCGTCCGGAGGACATCGCCAAAGTTCTGAACCGGTTTCCGCTGCAGGACGTCTGGGGGATCGGCCGCCGCTACGGCAAGATGTTCGACCGCATGGGGTTGCGGACAGCACAACAGTTCGTCGACCTTCCGCAGGAGTGGGTGCGGGCGCGTATGGGCATCGGCGGCCTGCGTACATGGAACGAACTGCAGGGGCAGGAGTGCATAGGTTTCGAGCAGATGCCACCGCGCAAACAGCAGATAACCATATCGCGCAGTTTTCCGAAAGAGGTCTACGCTTTCAACGAACTGGACCGTATCGTGGCCGAATTCGCATCGATGTGCGCCGAAAAACTCCGCGGCCAACAATCGGCATGCCGCGAGGTACAGAGCTACATATGCACGAACCGCCACCGCGAGGACCAGCCGCAACGCTATGAGACCCGCATCATCGTGCTCCCCGAACCGACAGACAGCTCTTTCGACATCGTGCGCCACGCAAGAGTCGCTCTCAAGCAGATATTCCGCCAGGGTTACGGATACAAAAAGGCGGGAGTCGTCCTGTCGCAGATCTCGCCGGCATCGGAACTGCAGGTATCATTGTTTTCATCAACGGACCGTCCGAAACACTCTCGTCTTATGGAAGTGATCGACAGCGTAAACAAGGAGTACGGCAGGGGCAAGATAACCATAGCGGCACAGGGGACCACGCCGTTCCACATGAACCGGGAACACCTCTCGCCGTGCTATACGACCGACTGGAAGGATATTCTGGTGGTAAAGGCCAAATAAACAGCCTTATTGCGCGCTTTTACACCTGCGCATTTGCTAAATCGGAAAGCGATACATACCTTTGCTCCCACATGTATAATCCCTTTTCAAGACCATGACCATTATGAAGCTATTTTCATGCTATGCTAAAAGAGCGCTGACGGGCTTTGCACTCGTTTCGGCACTCATGACCGCAGGCTGTACTTCGGACAACGGCGATTCGGGCAAGGTGCCCGGCCCCGGTTCAGACATCACGCTGCCCGACGACCCCGAACAGCCGACCGGCGAGATATCGTTTACCGCCACACAGGAGTGGTACATCGAGGTAACCGACGGCACGCGTGCCGAAAGCCAGACCGACTGGGTAGTGGTCTACCCCACCGAGGGGCAACCTGGAGACTTCACACTCAACGTTGTGGCGCAGCCCAACACCACCGGCGAAAGCCGCACGGCGACAGTCACGCTTCACGACGGCGACAGAACCGAAAATTACACCATATCACAAACGGCAGCGGCTGCCGCCACGGCAAGTCAGCAACTCTACAAGGTTATGCCCGACGCCCGGACGCTTGAGGTAGACGTTACGGCCAACGCACGCTACCGCGTCCGCATTTCGCCCTATGACAGCGAATCGAGTTCGTGGATAAAACTCACGGACGGCGACGGGAGCGCAAGGCTCACATTCGAACTGACGGTGAACGACAAACTCGAAGCACGCAATGCCCTCGTCGAGTTCATGTCCGAATCGGGCGACCGGCAGCTGGGATACTGCATCGTCCGCCAGGCAGGCATACGCACGGTCGAGGGCCATACGACCGTCGAGATTCCCGATGCCGCATTTGCAGCCTTCCTGCTCGAAAACTTCGACACGAACAAAGACGGCGAGATGTCGCTCGGCGAAATGGGCGGAATAGAGTACATGGACTGTTCGGGTCGCGGCATTGCCTCGCTCGAAGGCATCGAATGCTGCGACCACCTGCTCTACCTCGACTGCAGCCGCAACAGCATATCGCAACTCGACCTTACGGAGTGCACCGAACTTCAGACACTCATAGCCGAAGAGTGCTCCATCGTGCAGATATATCTCGGGAACAACACCGAGCTGACACAGGTGCGCCTGAACGACAACCCGCTGCAAACGCTGCGCCTCGGCAACCTGCCGCAACTGCAACGGCTCGTCGTATCGAACACGCAGCTTTCGTCGCTCAATCTTGCGGGATACGGAGCCCTTGAATACCTATCGGCTACGGACTGCCGCATAGCCACGGTAAACCTTTCGGGCTGCCGCAAGTTGAAGAGCGCATATCTCGGCGGCAACCTTCTGCGCCATATAGACCTGCGTTCGCTTCCGGCACTCGAGGAGTACGGGGTCAACCTGGTAGAAAGTCCCTATCTTGAGTCGGTGCATGCCGACGTGCAGCCGTCGGTTTCGCCCAACGGGCTGGTCGTGATGTGGTACACCGAGACTGGCAAGCATTGCGTCTACACTCCTTTCGTCTATGTCAAAGGCAAGCTCACAAGCCAGCAGATAGACGTCGGGCTCGACTTCCCGACCGACTTTTAGAAAAAACGGCGTCCGCGACAACTCGGGCGCCGTTTTCACATAACAGATAGTCGAACTGTTAATTATACGGAAACAAGCCATTGAACTCTATATCGCAACCTGCGACCGCCATCGGCTCACAGTCGGGCCTACTTGCCGCACTCGACGGCAACCTTTATCACGCCGTCCTCATGATTCTCGAACAGGCGATATGCTTCGTCGATACGGCTCAACGGGAAACGGTGCGTGATGAGCGGCGTAGTATCGATAAGGCCCTGCCCGATAAGGTCGAGGATCTCGGCACAGTCACAACCGTCTACACCGCCAGTCTTGAAGGTAAGGTTCTTGCCGTACATGTCGGGCAAAGGCAGCAGCTGCGGACGGTCATAAAGCGCGACCACCGTAACGATGGCATTGGGACGCGCACACTCCCACGCAAGGCGGAAGGTATCGTCGGCCCCCGCGACCTCGATAACGCGGTCGGCCCCGCCGTGTTCGCTGCGGCGCATGACGTATTCGCGGCACTCACCGGGGGCACACACCTCCACTTCGGGATAGTGCTCACGCACGAAACGCTGCCGTTCGGGCGATTTCTCGCACACGATGATACGGTGCGGACGTTTTAACATGACGCACAGCAGGGTACATATTCCCGTCGGGCCGGCGCCTATGATCAGAACCGTATCTTCGGCTGTTATCTCTGAAATACGCGCCGCCCAGAACCCCGTAGCCAGAATATCACCCACAAAAAGAGCCTGTTCGTCACTGACCGCATCGGGAATACGCGTCAAGCCCTGGTTGGCATGCGGAACACGTACATACGGTGCTTGTCCGCCGTCGATACGGCAGCCGAGCGCCCAACCTCCGTCGGGATCAGTACAGTTGTTCACGAAACCGTGACGGCAGAAAAAACATTCACCGCAGAAGGTCTCGACATTGACCGCAACGCGGTCTCCTGGCTTGACGGCCGAGACTGCTGAGCCGACCTCCTCGACCACACCGACCATCTCATGCCCGACCGTAATGCCCGGCACGGCACGCGGGACGCTGCCGTGTTTGATATGCAGGTCACTGGTGCAGATACTGCCGAGCGTCACCAGCACGATGGCATCATGCGGGTTCTCCAAAACAGGACGCGGTTTCTCACGAAGCTCGAACTGTCCCTTCTCTACATATGTGTATGCTTTCATATATCACATTTTTATACGTTCCAATACCATCTTGCCGTCACGTGGAGAGCACAATACCCCTTACATCGCTGAAATCGAGTCTGCGCAGGGCCTCGTCCGAAATCAGAAAGTCGAGGACGCCGCAATCCATGAAATTGAGGTTGAAGTCATCGCCGTCGAACGAATCCACCTGCAGAAGCACGCGCCAGCCCCGGCATGGCTCGTCCCACTCCTCCCACTCGCGGAACTCGGGCTCGCCCAGCAGATGAATGCACGGCTCGTCGTCACGCAAACTTCCGTCGAACGACATGGCCATCTCATGCGGGAAGAGCACGTCGGACTCATCGTCCCCGACGACCACAACCGTCCTGAATGAAGCAGGATCCGGATCGGGAAAATAGAGTACTTTCACCATGTCGGCGCCGCTCGGATAGCCCGAAATCTCGACATCGCAATCCCAGCCGAGATAATAGTGAATGTTGGCATAGAACTGCAGCAGTCCGCGCCTCGGCAGAATATCCTGCGGCGGCAGGTCCGCGAGGTTGATCTGACAGATGAAATGATAAGGTTCATAACTGTCGGTATCAGGATAATAAGCCATTGGATAATCGACGTCTTCGGGCAGATCTGGATTACCCCAGAACTTGCTTGCGCAAACCAGAAGCCGACCGTCGGCATGTTGCAGTCTTATGAAAAAAGGTCCCGTATTCATAGCGGTGTCGGTTGGTTATTCTGCAGATGCCGGAAATCAGACAGCATCTTCTATCGGCAAATTTAACATTTTTCGGCGAATAAACACAATCGACCCGACAATGGGAGCCGCATGGGCTTCCGGAGCGGTTTTTGTGGCGAATAACCCGATAAAGTGGCGTAATCGGCGAAAGGCCGCGGCTATTTTTTTGCAGTCCGGGCAATTTGATGTATTTTTGCGCGAACAAATAAAACCAACATGAAAAACCGCAAAATAGCAGTTCTTGTCAAACAGGTTATAGACACCCGCCGCACGGAGAACTATACTCTCGGCGAAAACGGCGTAGTGGACCGCAACGCCCTGCCGGCGATAGTCAACCCCGAAGACCTGAACGCTTTAGAGCAGGCCATAAGGCTCAAAAACCAGATCGGCAACGCCGAAATAGTAGCAATATCCATGGGTCCGCAGAGAGCGGCCGAAGCCTTGAAGGAGGCAATATACAGAGGTGCCGATTCGGGCATACTCGTTTCTGACAGACGCGTGGCAGGAGCCGATACGCTCGCCACATCATATGCGCTGTCGCTTGCCGTAAGGAAGGTAGGCGCCGACATCGTCTTCGCCGGACGCCAGACGATCGACGGCGACACGGCCCACGTAGGCCCGCAGGTTGCGCAGGCTCTCGGAGTCCCGCAGGTAACCTATGCCGAGGAAGTGACGGCCGACGGTGAGGACCACCTCATTGTCAAGCGACGCCTCGACAACGGATACGAAATGGTACGCACGTCGATACCAGCCGTCATTACGGTCATGGGCACGGCTGCCAAATGCCGCCCGTGCAACGTAAGGCGCCTGCTCGAATACCGCAAGGCCGATGTTACGGTATGGTCGGCCGACGATCTCGGCGGCGACGTCGCACGCTTCGGACTTGCAGGTTCCCCGACCCAGGTAATCAAGTCGGAACCGATAGTCACCGAAACCAAAGGTTCCGTTACGCTGACCTCCTCCGACGAGGACCTCACGAATCTCGTAAACCAACTTATCGCCAACCGTACAATAGACTGACAGCATGAACAATATAATAGTATTCTGCGAAACCGACGAATGCGGGCTGTGCGACATCAGCCTCGAACTCGTCACCAAAGGACGACAGCTTGCTGCCGAACTGGGCTGCCGCGTTGACGCGATCGTAATCGGAGACAAGGTGAAACATCTGGCCGACGATCTCTTCAAATATGGGGTGCACACCGTTTTCTGTGCCGAGGACAGCCGCCTGAAAGAGTATCTGACACTCCCCTACACCCATATAATAACAGAGGTGCTCAAGGAGCAGAACCCGCAGATATTCCTTACGGGCGCCACCAACATAGGGCGTGATCTTGCGCCGCGCGTAGCCGCCGAACTCAAGTGCGGAATCACGGCCGACTGCACGGATCTCCGGATTGCCGACTACGTGAACGCCGCCGGCAAGAAATACGACAAGATCCTCATGCAAATACGCCCCAATTTCGTAGGCAACCAGCTTACGACCATCGCATCGCCCGACTACCGCCCGCAGATGGCGACGATGCGCGAAGGTGTAGTGAGCAAGGAGCCCGTCGCGAATCCGGTTGCCGGAGAGGTTGCCATGGTCGACACTTCGAAAATCCTCAATGACGGAGATTTTGCCGTTTCGATAATCGAGCGCCAAATCGAAGCCCGCCAGTGCAACATCAAGGGTGCCAAGATAATAATTGCCGGAGGCTACGGCATGGGAAGCAAACAGAATTTCGACCTGTTGTACAAGCTTGCCGCACTGCTGCACGGACAGGTGGGATCGACACGCGCCGCAGTAGATGCAGGCTACGCCGACCACTCGACAATGATCGGACAGACCGGCGTAACGGTAAAGCCCAAGCTCTATATCGCTGTCGGCATATCGGGACAGGTTCAGCACACGGTCGGCATGGAAAAGGCCGATACCATCATCTCGATAAACACCGACCCCGACGCTCCGATAAACAAACTGGCAAACTATGTCATAATAGGCGATGCCCGCGAGACCGTCACCAAACTAATCGAAAAGTTCTCCACTAAAAAGTAAAAACGGACATGGAAAATTTCTATAAGGACAACGACCGGCTGAAACATCAACTTTCGCACCCGCTGCTGCGTGAGATTGTGGCTTTGCGGGAGAACAACTACGCCGAAAGTGCCGAATACGCATGTGCGCCCACCGATTTCGAGGACGCAGTCGAGTGCTATGACAAGGCCATGGAGGTTTTCGGCGAAATTTGCGCCGAGACCATAGCCGTGAATGCACCCAACGTGGACAAGCAGGGGCCTTCCTGCGAGAACGGCCGCGTGACTTACGCCGACGGCACACAGGAGAACCACCGTGTACTGACCGAGGCGTCGTTCTACGGTTTGTCGCTGCCGCGCAAATATGACGGTCTGAATTTCCCGACCGTACTGTCGATAATGGCTTCGGAGATGGTCGCACGCGCCGATGCCGGCTTCCAGAATATCTGGTCGCTGCAGGACTGCGCCGAGACGATCAACGAATTCGGCGACGAGGAGCTCAAGGCTGCCATGCTGCCGCGCATAAGCAAGGGTGCCACCTGCTCGATGGACCTTACGGAACCCGATGCCGGCAGCGACCTGCAGTCGGCAATGCTCAAGGCCACATGGGACGAAGCAAACAACACGTGGAGGCTCAACGGCGTAAAGCGGTTCATAACCAACGGCGATGCCGACATAAAACTCGTACTCGCCCGCAGTGAGGAGGGAACGACCGACGCACGAGGATTGTCGCTATATGTATACGACAAACAATGGGGAGGCGTAACCGTACGCCGCATCGAGCACAAGCTCGGCATCAAGGGCTCCCCCACGTGCGAACTTGTTTTCGACAATGCTCCGGCCAAACTCATCGGTAACCGCCGCATGGGACTTATCAAGTACGTGATGTCGCTGATGAACGGCGCACGTCTTGGTATCGGTGCCCAGTCCGTCGGAATATCCGAAGCCGCACTCCAGGCCGCAAAGCGTTACGCTTCGGAGCGCAAGCAGTTCGGCAAGGCCATCATCGAGCTTGCCCCGGTATATGAAATGATCGGCGTGATGCAGGCCAAACTCGATGCCGCACGCGCACTGCTCTACGAGACTTCGCGCTTCGTGGACTTCTCGAAAGCCTACACCGAAATATCGAAGGCTCGCAGCCTCGAACCCGAGGAGCGCCAGAAATACAAGGCCGTACAGAAAAACGCAGACATGCTCACCCCGATTCTCAAATTGATGAGCAGCGAATACAGCAACCAGATAACCTACGACGCAATACAGGTATTCGGAGGTTCGGGCGTGGTTCAGGACTTCCCGGTAGAGCGCTACTATCGCGATGCCCGTGTAACAAGCATATACGAAGGAACATCGCAGTTGCAGGTGATTGCTGCCGTTAAATATGTTTCGAACGGAGAGCTGCTGGCCAAGATCAAAGAGTATGCGGCAGGCATAACCGAACCCGAAACAGCCGAGCGTTTCAACAAACTGGCAGAGCAGTTCGAGGAGGCCTGCAGCATATGCGCGGCCGCCGGAGGCGAATTGTTCTCGTTCCACTCGCGCCGCCTTGTCGAGATGGGAGGCCACATCGTAATGTCGGCGCTTCTGTATCAGGACAAGGACTTCGATGCACGCGCCGCCGAATCGTTCGCGATGTATCTGAAGATGACCGAAGCCTGGAACATCGACCGCCTGACATACATAAAGAGTTTCGGCGAGACGGATCTCGCGGCTCTCAAGGAGGTAGCTTGCAAATAGTCATCTCCTCTGAATGATGAAAAAATATCGGCCATCTTTCGATGGCCGATATTTTTTATTGTTTCGAGTCTGACGATTGCGGATTTGGCGACGATGATGCTATGAGGTTCATCAACCGCTCGTAATAACTTTTCGAAATGGGAATAGGCTTGATGTCAGGGTGCTTCAGAATTATTGTACTGTGCGATTTTCCGGACTTCAGAAGCTTTATTTTGGTCGTATTGACAATATACGAACGATGGCAGCGCACCATGGTAGTGCCGGCAAGGTTATCCTCCAGTGTCTTGGTCGGGCACCGCAACATGTAGTTGTGCAGAGCCCCGTCATTCTCGTAACAGATCTTTACATAGTTGTCCTGCGACTCCATATAATAAAGGGAGTCGGGATCTACCGTCAATCGTATGACTCCGTTGCCGTCAGAAATGTTGATCAGATTCAGAAGACTCACGTTGCCGCTCAGAAGATTTGCCTTGTAGCGCATTATGTCGCTCTCCTCCTTCTTCGCTTTATATGCCGCATACAAAGATGCTATGGAATAAGGTATTGCGAGTATGGCTGTAACACAGCAAAACGCAAGAACCGCTATGCGCATGGAATACTCTCCGTGGAATATGAATATCTGGGTGAAACCTGTATAAAGCAATGATATGACAATGGCCTCGCAAAGCAGCCACAATACATACACCGTTGAAGTGATACATATCTTATTCTGAGCCCAACGCATGCATATCTTGCTGATTATCATGAATGAGATAGCCACCAGATAAAAGCCTACCGTCATGGCGAGATGCTTGCCGTCGGTCACGTCGAACCACGCCGTCACGGAAAACGGCGTATATATAAGCATGAACAATATGGAGAACGCCGCGATGAAAGCGACCGACTTCATCATAAAATCGAGCTTCAACAGAAATTTGGGCACTTCATTCTTCATTCCTTCTCCAATTTTGCCCACAAATATACGATTTTATCTAATTATTTCGCCACTAATACGCCACTTTTGCCACATTAACGCTCTTTTTGCCACTTTGCGAATGCCGATATTCGTCAATAACAAGGTTACTGCATACCTTTGCCGACGAAAAATTACGCACGTACGCGAAAAAACAGTACTTTAATATAATAGAATTTAACTAAACATTTTCGAATTATGTCAGAAATTCAGTCTAAAGTAGTGGCCATCATCGTCGACAAGCTCGGCGTATCGGCTAACGAGGTTACCCCGGAAGCAAGTTTTACGGAACAGCTCGGAGCAGATTCGCTCGACACGGTCGAACTCATCATGGAATTCGAGAAGGAATTCGGTATACAGATTCCCGACGAAGACGCCGAAAAGATCAAGACTGTTGGCGACGCGATTGCATATATCGAAAGCCACAAGGAGTAAGCAGATTTGTCTGCACTCCTTTTTTTATCAACGTTAACATCATAATATGAAAATAATAGGAACCGGAAGCGCCCACCCTTCGCTGACATTGACCAACGACATGTTGGCCGAATTCCTCGACACGAGCGACGAATGGATTGTTTCTCGAACGGGAATCAAACAGCGCCAGATCATATCGGACGAAAAACTCAAGGACCTGGCTATCGAGGCGGCAAAGGACGCCTTGAAGAAATCGGGCATGGAAGCTTGGCAATTGGATTACATCATCTGCTCAAATGTGGTTAACGAATACGTTACCCCTTCACTGAGCTGCCTCATACACGACGGCATTGACGCAAAATGTCCGTGCGTAGACATAAACGCAGCCTGCTCGGGCTTCCTCTATGCTCTCCAGATAGCGGAAGCATATCAGAAGGCAGGAATTGCAAAGAACATACTCATCGTATGCGCCGAGGAGCCTACCCGAATGGTAGACTGGAGCGACCGCAGAACCTGCGTATTGTTCGGCGACGGCGCTGGTGCTGTCGTAGTTACCGAAGGTGACGCCCTGAAAGCGATAAAGGTCACCAACACCAGCAAAACGGACGTACTTTACGAAGAGCGCAAACTCGAACCCACCCCGTACATCAAAAAGGACGAAAAGAACGTTCCGCTCCAGATGAAAGGCCAGGAGGTCTTCAAGAGCGCCGTATCCTCGTCGATAAAGGATATCTGTGACGTAGTCGACGAATCGAACATGCAGCTCGAGGACGTTGACCACTTCATTCTGCATCAGGCCAATCTGCGAATAGTCGAGGCTGTTTGCAATCTGTTGAAACAGGATCCCGCCAAATTCCCGCACAACGTGGAACTCTACGGAAACACTTCGTCGGCCAGCATTCCGATGCTCCTCGACGAAATGAACATGCGCGGAGAACTCAAGGACGGAGACAAACTTGTATTCAGTGCATTCGGCGCCGGATTCACGACCGGAGCCTGCGTAATCGAATGGCACGCTTAATCAAAAAGAGACCAAAATGGAACGCAGAGTAGTTATAACCGGATTGGGTGTCATATCACCGGTAGGAAACAACGTTACGGATTTCTGGAATAGCCTGACTGAAGGACGTTGCGGTATAGATTTCATTCAGGGACTGGATATGGGCGAGCTGCCCATCAAGGTTGCCGGACAGGTCAAGAACTTCAACCCCGAGGAATACGGCATAGACCGCGCCTCGGTCCGCAAAAACGACCTTTACAGCCAATATGCCCTTGCGGCAGCACACCAGGCCGTAACCGAAAGCGGTCTCGTTAGCGGAGAGAACATCGACCCCGAACGTTTCGGCGTATACATAGGATCGGGAATCGGAGGAATGAGCACATTCGTCAAGGAGACGGAAGTCCTGCTCAACGAAGGCGCACACCGCATATCTCCGTTCTTCGTGCCGATGATGATCGCCAACATCGCATCGGGCAACATCGCCATAAAATACAACGCCGAAGGCCCCTGCCTTCCCATTGTGACGGCGTGCGCTACCGGCACCCACTCGGCCGGAGAGGCATTCCGTGCCATCAAGGCCGGCTACGCCGATGCAATTATCACGGGCGGTGCCGAGGCGGCGGTACACCCGCTTGCAATCGGAGGTTTCAACAGCAGCAAGGCCCTGACCAAGGCTGACGATCCGACACAGGCAAGCATTCCGTTCGACAAGCGCCGTTCGGGCTTCGTAATCGCAGAAGGTGCGGGTGTTCTCGTTTTCGAGGAGTATGAGCATGCCAAGGCTCGCGGTGCGAAGATCTATGCCGAGGTATGCGGCTACGGCAACAACTGCGACGCATATCACTACACGGCTCCCCGTCCGGGTGGCGTCGTAGCGTCGAAAGCTATCAAGATGGCCCTCGACGAGGCTGGGTTCACGGCTGATGATACACTCTACATCAACGCACACGGAACCAGCACCCCGTTGAACGACAAGACCGAAACAGCTGCCATAAAGCTCGCATTGGGCGAGGAACTCGCACGCAAGGCCAAGATCAGTTCGACCAAGTCGATGACCGGCCACATGCTCGGTGCAACCGGCGGCGTAGAGCTCGTTGCTACGGCACTTGCATTGAAGAACGGCATTGTACCTCCGACCATCGGTCTGCAGGAGCCTGACGAAGAGTGCGACCTTGACTACACTCCGGGCAAAGCCGTAAAATGCGATCTCACCATTGGTATTTCCAACTCTCTCGGATTCGGCGGACACAACAGTTGTGTAGCACTCCGCACGGTAAAATAAATCGGCATAAAGATGAACAGAGACGAAATCAAACAGATGATCCCCCACCGCGAGCCGATGCTGCTGGTGGACGAGACGGTACTCGACGGCGAATACGCCCACTCGGTATACCACGTCAAGGGAGACGAGTTTTTCCTTCAGGGACACTTTCCCGGCTATCCGGTTGTTCCCGGGGTTATTCTGTGCGAAATCATGGCACAGTCGAGCTGCATACTTGTAAAGGATTACCTCGCAGGCAAGACCCCGATGTACACCGGCATAGAAAAGGCCCGGTTCAAGTCTTCGGTCCGTCCGGGCGACAAGCTCGACATCACTGCAAAGGTGATCATGCACCGCGGCCCGCTCTTCATGATCGACGCCAAGGCCAAGGTTGGCGACAGGCTGTGCTGCGAAGGGACGCTCTCGTTCCTGCTCGTACCGAACGAACATTTGAATGAATCTAAATGATTTGATATGAAACTTTTGGAGAACAAGGTAGCGCTTGTAACCGGCGCTGCAAGAGGTATCGGCAAAGCCATTGCAACCGAACTTGCCAAGAACGGCGCTGACATTGCCTTCACCGACCTGAACAGAAACGAGGCCATGGAGGCTACCGAAGCCGAAATAGCAGCTCTCGGCGTAAAATGCCGCGGTTACGCTTCGAATGCGGCCAACTTCGACGAAACGCACGAAGTAGTAAAACAGATACTTGCCGATTTCGGCAAGATAGACATTCTGGTAAACAACGCCGGAATCACGAAGGATGGACTGATGATGCGAATGAGCGAAAGCCAGTGGGACGCCGTATTGACGGTAAACCTCAAATCGGCATTCAACTTCATTCACGCCGTAATCCCGTCAATGGCAAGCCAGCGCAGTGGCTCGATAATCAACATATCGTCGGTCGTAGGCGTCAGCGGCAATGCCGGCCAGTGCAACTATTCGGCTTCCAAGGCCGGAATGATCGGTCTTGCCAAGTCGATAGCGAAGGAGATGGGTCCTCGCGGAATACGCGCGAACTGCATCGCCCCGGGCTTCATCATCACCGACATGACGGACAAACTCCCCGACAACGTAAAGGCAGACTGGAATGCCAAGATTCCGTTGCGTCGCGGCGGCACACCCGAGGAGGTTGCCAAGGTGGCACTCTTCCTGGCAAGCGATCTGGCTTCGTACGTAAGCGGTCAGGTTATCCACTGCTGTGGAGGAATGAACTGCTAACAAACAATTATCTCAATAGACACAGGAACGGCCGGAATCATAATTCCGGCCGTTCCTGTGTCTACTTCGGTCGTGTAAGATATCCACATGCCAAATGGCCCCCGATTATGCAATTTGAGTTGCAGTGATACAACTATCGGACATATAGAACGGATTTATGGTCAAAAACATTCTGTAAGGGCAGAATCGGAATTTCAAAGTTTGCCAAATCGAATATTTTGACTACTTTTACCCTACATTTATACGACATATATACCCGAAGCAGGCTCTATCGTAGAGATGCTCAAGAAAGATGTGAGAATTTCCATGCAGGAAACAACGACTGCAGAACTGAAGCCCCGCATGACCAATGACGACGGGCGTCCCCAGGGTGTGTGCCATAATGAACCGTACGGCGAGGAAGATGTGCATACGGAAAAAAAGTTCTGGTATGCCCTGAGAGTGACATATGCACGCGAGTTGAAAGTAAAGCAGAGTTTCGACGAAAAGGGCATTGAATCATATGTTCCGATGCGCATGGTTGAGCGGCGCTTTTTCGGGAAACGGCGCAAAAGGCTCGTACCGGCCATACACAACCTTATCTTCGTCCGCATCGAACGCGCGCGCATGAAGGAGATAAAATCGACAACCGACATGCCGATAAGGTATATCATGGACAGGGAGAGCAAGAGCCCCGTAATTGTTCCTGACAAACAGATGGCAGACTTTATCGCAGTGGCAAAATCCGACAACGAACATGTCGAATTTATCAGCCCCGATGCCATCTCGATAAAAAGCGGAGAACGCGTAAGGGTAATTGACGGAGCATTCAAGGGAGTCGAAGGAGAATACATAAGATACAAGGGCCACAGCAAGGTAGCCATATCCATACGCAACGTCTTATCGGTTGTCACGGCATACGTACCGTTGCGGTATATTGAAAAGATTGAACCCTAAAAACACCATAAAATGAAAGGAATAGTTTTGGCCGGCGGAAGCGGCACGCGCCTGTATCCAATAACCAAAGGTGTCAGCAAGCAGTTGTTGCCCATATACGACAAACCGATGATATACTACCCCATCTCGGTGCTGATGTACGCGGGAATACGCGAAATACTCATAATCTCCACCCCGGCCGACCTGCCGGCATTCAAAAGGCTGCTGGGCGACGGGTCTGACTACGGTCTGAAACTCGAATATGCCGAGCAACCGTCGCCGGACGGTCTTGCACAGGCTTTCATTATCGGCGAGCAGTTCATCGGCAACGATTCGGTATGCCTTGTTCTGGGCGACAACATCTTCCACGGAGCAGGTCTCGACAAGCTGCTCGACGAAGCCGTAAGAGCCGTGGAGGCAGACAACAAGGCAACGGTTTTCGGATACCGTGTCGACGATCCGGAGAGATACGGTGTTGCCGAATTCGACGAGGCGGGCAACTGTCTGTCAATAGAGGAGAAGCCGCAACACCCCAAATCCAACTATGCCGTCGTAGGACTTTACTTCTACCCCAACGATGTCGTTGGCATAGCTAAAAACATCAAGCCTTCGGCCCGCGGAGAGCTCGAAATAACGTCTGTCAACCAGGAGTATCTCGCACAGGGCCGGCTGAAGGTGCAGAAATTCGAACGCGGATATGCATGGCTCGACACCGGCACCTACGATTCGCTCGCCGAGGCTTCCATATTCGTCGAGGTAATCGAGAAACGCCAGGGGCTGAAAATAGCATGTCTCGAAAGTATCGCCTATCACCGAGGCTGGATCTCAGCCGAGAAACTGCGTGAAATTGCAGCACCCATGGCCAAAAATCAATATGGTAAATATCTTCTCAAACTGATAGAGGAGAAATAAACATGAACGTAATCAAAACTGAAATAGAGGGAGTCTTCATTATAGAACCCCGGATTTTCGGAGACGAACGTGGATACTTTTTTGAAAGTTACTCGCAACGCGAGTTCGACGAGAAGATCCGCCCGATAAACTTCGTACAGGACAACGAATCCAAATCCCGTTACGGGGTACTGCGCGGGCTGCACTTCCAGAAAGGGCGCCATGCACAATCCAAACTTGTCCGTGTGGTACAGGGACGGGTACTCGATGTGGCGGTTGACATACGCCGCGGATCTCCGACATTCGGACATAATGTTGCGGTCGAGTTATCGGCTGACAACAAACGCCAATTGTTCATTCCCCGCGGTTTTGCCCATGGTTTTTCAGTATTGAGCGAGGAGGCGGTATTCCAATACAAGTGCGACAACGCCTATGCCCCTGACGAAGAGGGAGCCATAGCATGGGACGACCCGACAATCAATATCGACTGGCGGATCCCTGCAGCAGATGTCATTTTGTCGGAGAAAGACAAACATCACCCGAGGCTCGATGAAGCGCCCGAACTGTTCGACTATAAAACGGATTACTATGCTTAACATTCTTATTACCGGCGCCAACGGACAGTTGGGTAAGGAGATGCGGAAGTTAGGGACTGCGTCCGCCGACAACTACATATACACCGATGTTGCAGAACTCGATATCACCGATGCAGATGCGGTGGACCGCTTCATCGTAATGAACGATATCAACGTAATAGTTAACTGCGCGGCCTACACCAATGTCGAGAAAGCAGAAGGAGACGAAGCTGCAGCGGACAAGATAAACCACCGTGCGGCAGACAATCTCGCCAAATCGGCAAAAAAATGTAGAGCAACGCTCATACATGTATCGACCGATTACGTTTTCGACGGTCACAAAAACACTCCATACACCGAAGACGAAACACCGTCACCACTGGGAGCATACGGACGCACCAAACTCGATGGAGAGAAAGCCATCATCGAATCAGGCTGTAAATACATCATTGTCCGCACGGCCTGGCTCTATTCCGAGTATGGCAACAACTTCGTAAAAACGATGCTGCGCCTAACCTCCGAGCGAGAGAGCGTAAACGTAGTTTCAGATCAGATCGGATCACCGACATACGCAGGAGACCTCGGAGCGGCAATATTTGACATCATCGAGCACCGCAAGTTCGATGGCAATATGGGAATATACAACTACACCGATGAAGGTGTATGTTCGTGGTACGACCTTGCCCATGAGACGGCCCGTATTGCAGGAAACAAACAGTGTAACGTAAGGCCATGCCGCACATGGGAATATCCGACCAAAGCCGAGCGTCCGAGCTATTCGGTGCTCGACAAGAGTAAATTCAAAGAGACATTCGGATCCGACATACCCTACTGGCGCGAATCATTGGGAAAATGCATCAAGAACCTAAAAAACAACAAAATATGAAACGTAGCATCGTGATAACCGGAGGTGCCGGATTTATCGGATCACACGTAGTCAGACTGTTTGTGAACAAATATCCGGACTACAATATCATAAATCTCGACAAACTGACATACGCAGGCAACCTTGCCAATCTAAAGGACATTGAAGATAAGCCCAACTATCACTTCGAGAAGTGCGACATATGCGATTTCGACACAGTACGCGAGATATTCCGCAAATACGATGTCGACGGTGTAATCCACCTCGCGGCCGAGAGCCATGTGGACCGTTCGATAAAAGACCCGTTCACATTTGCAAAGACCAATGTTCTCGGTACCCTTTCGATGCTTCAGGCGGCCCGGGAGTATTGGAACGGTAATTGGGACAATAAACTCTTCTACCACATATCAACAGACGAGGTATATGGAGCACTTGAACTTACAAAGCCTGACGGAGATGCCCCATACGGCGACGAATTCTTCACCGAAGAGACAAAATATCAGCCTCACAGCCCATATTCGGCATCTAAGGCAAGCAGCGACCATTTCGTGCGCGCCTTTCACGACACATATGGCATGCCGGTAATCGTCACCAACTGTTCGAACAATTATGGCCCGTATCAGTTCCCGGAGAAACTTATACCGCTGTTCATAAACAACATACGCCACCGCAAGCCGCTGCCCGTATACGGCAAGGGAGAGAATGTACGCGACTGGCTGTACGTGGTTGACCATGCACGGGCGATAGACACCATCTTCCACAAAGGCAAGGTAGCCGAGACATACAATATAGGCGGGTTCAACGAATGGAAGAACATCGACCTGATCAAGGTCATAATAAAGACTACGGACCGTTTGTTGGGCAATCCCGATGGATATTCGCTTGACCTGATAACATACGTCACAGACCGTGCCGGCCACGACCTGAGATATGCGATAGATTCCACCAAACTCAAGAACGAACTTGGCTGGGAACCCTCATTACAGTTTGAGGAAGGTATTGAAAAAACCGTGAAATGGTATCTCGATAACCAGGCATGGCTTGACAACATCACCTCCGGCGAGTACGAGAAATATTACGAGGAGATGTATAAAAACATGTAATACAAGTTGCTGTATAATAAATATATACAACACAACAACGGCCAGTCCAGAATAATCAGCAATACAGCTATCCTATATGCAAGAATGGCTGTATTATTGATTATTAATTTATATTCGGCAAGAATATTATTATCTGAGTTAGGGGTCGTTGATTATGGAATATATAATGTTGTTGCAGGTGTAATATTGTTAGCATCTTTTTTCAACAACACCATGTCAATTGCTAATCAGCGATTTATATGTTATGAAATAGGCAACAATAATAATACAAAAGTTTCAGCCATATTATCAACAGGGATAATAATCCATATATGTATTTCCATATTTATCATATTTATGGCTGAGACAATAGGTATCTGGTTTATTAAGAACTATATCAATCTTCCTATGGGGAAAGAGAGTTCTGGATTATTTGTTTTCCATATATCGTTAATCACATATATCATATCGTTCCTATATATTCCATTTCATGCGACTATTATATCATTCGAGAAAATGGATGTTTTTGCATACATCAGCATTATAGATGGAATATTAAAATTATTAGCAGTCATCTCATTAAAATTATTTATTGATAATAAACTACATATATACGTCTTATTATTATGTTGTGAAACATTGATAATAGGGGTCACATATATGATTTATTGTAATTATAAGCTAATCAAAATACGACTAAAATTGGCTCAAAAGAATATAGCCAAAGAATTACTAAATTTTATAGGTTGGAACACATTCGGCCAAATATCATTTATATCAGCAAATCAAGGTATCAATATTTTAGTTAATATATTTTTCAATGTTATAGCAAACTCTGCTATGGGAATAGCAAATCAGGTCAACGGCGCGGTATTACAACTGACATCAAACTTTCAAACTGCGTTTAGACCTCAAATTGTCAAATTATATGCTAATAAAAATTTCGAGGAACTTAATAGTCTAATTATTACCTCCTCAAAAATATCTTTTTTCCTACTATATATAGTATCTATTCCTATTATGTTAAATATAAATCAATTGCTTTCAATATGGCTAACCGTTGTTCCGGAATGGACTGCAATATTTTGCATATTAACAATTATATTTTCACTAATAGAGGTAATAGGTGGTCCTTTATTCATGACCATATTCGCCAATGGTGACATAAAAAAATATCAATTTATAGTCGGTATATTATTTCTATCTAATATTCCTATTGCATATATATGTTTTAAAACAGGCCTCCCGCCACAGAGCGCATTATATGTGAGAATAATCATAAGCATCTTGGTGCTCATTTACAGAATCATATCAATGAGAACATATATCGACTTCTCAATAATGAAATATACAAAACATGTATTAATACGAATATTCAACGTGATATTGATATCATTACCTGTATCTGTATTAATAAGAATGTCTTTAGATGATAACATCGTCGGATTATTAATATCCACCACTTCTTCAGTTGTTATAATTGCTATATCGATTATCCTTATAGGCATAAACAAGGAAGAGCGTTCATATCTCAAAGAAATTATAAAACATAAGAAATAATATGATAACGTACAATCAGCTAAAACATGATATTATAAATCTTGGGGTAAAACCAGGAGATACAATATTGCTGCGTATATCATATCGTGCTATAGGCCAAACAGTAGGCGGGCCTTCAACTTTTATACAAGTATTGCTTGATGTTATAGGCGAAAGCGGGACCATTGTTTCGATGGGATTTCCGATGCCCGACACATCATCACTTTTTCGTATATTTCACAAGAAAGAATTCATTATGAGCCCTTCAAAAGTAGGAACAGGAGCTATTCCAATGACAATGGCACATAATGAGCATTCATATGTATCGACCAATACATTATTTCCATACATAGCAATAGGAAAACATGCGAAAGAAATATGTTCTCGCCATACTGACCAATCCAAGCCGTATGATCTAATTGAGGATATTGCAATTAATTACAATGCAAAACGGCTACGCATTGGTGGAGACTTTCTAAACGGGACAACTCATATCGCTTTCACAAAAGGGTTAAGGCTATGTAACCAATACCAAAAACGATATGGAATAGGACTTTACACAAAACAAGGCAAAAAGTATAAATGGAATGAAATTCGCGTCTCTATTTTTTGTTATAAGGGCTATAAACTATTTGCAGATCAGTATTTATCCCAATACATTATTAGAAGAGGGGAAATAGGCAATGGCGAAGCTGATTTAACCGACTTAAAAGGTATTTTATATAAGGAGGATGAATTAATATCAAAAAATCCTACAATACTATTATGCGATGACCCATATTGCTGGATATGTAGATGTAGCTATTCGTATTCGTCACAGTCATTACTTGCATTTACATTTACGGTAATCAAAGGTATACACACAAAAGATATAACACTCAATAAAGGTATACATACTATTTTATCTGCGTGGAAAAACGTACTATTTGGAATAAAAGCTGTATAGAAAATGAATATTCTTATAATCAATCCGATGATATATACAGCCCCATTAAAGGGTGCACCGATTCCACGCAAGGAGTCGATAAGTGATGCCATGATCTGTAATTTCTGCATGGGATTCATTAACAATGGACATAAAGTAACATTAATAGCGAGCGAAGAATACAAACCTCTAAAAGATGAAAAATTTGATTTCGATATCATATATTTAGAAAACAGTATTGCCAAATATATTCCGAAATTTCCTCATGGTCTGCCTGTATTGAAAGGTCTTCGCAGATATTTAATTGAAAACCACTCGAAATACGATATTGTAATATCTTCCGAGCTGTTTACATTCCATTCGGTTACTGCGGCAAGAGTTTGTCCGGGAAAATTGATTATATGGCAGGAATTCGGGAATCATCATCCATTCGCGCACGAGATACCATCGCGAATATGGCACAATACCATTGTCCGGTTTTTCATAAAGAAAAAAGTCATAATAGTGCCAAGATCAACTGTCGCACAAAGATTTGCAAGACGATATTGCGATATTGTATCTGATGAGATTGTCAACAACAGTGTTAACACTTTAATCTTCAGATTCAGCAAAGACAAGAGCAACCATATTGTGACAGTATCTCAACTGATTCCAAGAAAGAACGTATATTACATAATAGATAAATTCATTAAATATCAAAAGCAGTACAATTCAGCTATAATTTTATATATAATTGGAGATGGCGAAGAAAGAGAAATGCTCGAAGATCATGTCAAATCTGTAGGGGCCACCGAATATATTATATTTCGAGGGAATTTACATCACGACAAATTGTCTAAAATTCTAGCAACAGCAAAAGGTTTTTTGTGCGCCACAAAACAAGATTTAAATATGGTCGCCATAACAGAATCAATTGCATGCGGAACTCCCATATTAACCAATTGCGTACCTTACCAACATGAGATGGTTACAAATTACAGTCTTGGTATCGCAAAAGATAATTGGGACGAAAACGATATTGCAGAACTTATAGCAAATAACCAAACATATATTGCCAACTGTAGATCAGCAGCTGAATCATTATCTAACAATGTATTAGCCCAGAAAATAATAGACATATTCAAAACCATACGACCATAATGCTGCCGATCAGATTTGATAAATACATTCTATATATGATAATACTGTTTATTATCGTATATATAGACCAACGGAATCCTGTTTTCTCACAAATTTGGAAAGCTATTTTGCTATTCGGGATTTTCCTTGATGTATTAAGAATTAAAATAATACACTATCGACGTCCAGCTTTCCTAAAATTTGCATATTTATGGGGAGCAAAAAATTTCATCAACTACGGATTGATAGAATATCCATTTTCGACTATTGCATATGGAGTAAAATTCAGCATTCTTCCTATTCTTTGTGACTATTTCGTTATTAAATTTAAGTCAAAAGAAGCCCTTTTCAAGTTTGGATTAGTCATCAGCCAATACTTTATCATATTTAACATTCCGTTTCTGCTGGGAATATTAAAACCTGCAGATCATGCATTTTTAATATACGATGGAGTTGAAGCATATACAGGCATATTTTCAGGACAACATACAACAGCCATAACAACTGCAATGGCAATGATGTTTTTGGCATATCAAATAATACAACATGACAACAAAATAAAAAACAGAATATATAATGGTATATTATTCCTCATCGCCTGTTACATACTATATTCCACATTCACCAGAACAGGCTGGGCTATGGGCGTATTGGGATTAATCATCTTGTTATCCGCGAGAAAGCCATCCATAAAAATGGTCATTACACAGGTTATTGCATTGGCTGTTATCGGCGGTGCATATATATATATGCTAAATCATGATGAACGTTTCTATAATAGAGTCAATGATATAACACACGACGGGGAATATCAATCAGAAGCAGGGTCTGGCCGATTAATATTTGCTACTGTTTCCTTAAACATGTTTGCAAATAGCGAAATCCCGGAACAGATATTAGGGAATGGTTTAGACCCACTGATGGATAACATGGAGCGAGCTATCGGAATGCGAATATACTCACACAACGGGTGGATAGATGCGTTAACGGGAAACGGTATAATCGGAATTTTTCTATTGTTCTTCTTCTGCTTGACAGCAATTATATATTCAATAAGGCATCGTAAAGATAAATATGCCGAAATAGCAATAAGTTGCATAATAATGTATATATCATATCAAAGCACTCAAGGAGGAGTATTTTTCTATCAAGACTTATTAGTTGCAATAGCATTAGCCCTAATAATTAAGATACCAACACATAATAATAACACATATATAAATGAAAATTCTTTTAATAAATAATTTTCATTATCGTAAAGGCGGATCCGAAACCGTGTATTTCAATACTGCCGATATATTGCAACAGCACGGTCACAAGGTCATATTCTTCAGTTGTGTTGACGAGAAGAATGCACCTTGCCTACAGCAAGATTTTTTTATCAGGCCGAACAATAGAGTATCAAAGCTGAAAGGTGCTATAAGATATTTCTACAATATGGAGGCTAAACGGAGTATAGAAAAACTGATACTGGCCGAAAAACCGGACATAGCCCATATCCATCTATTCTGGGGAGGAATATCGCCGTCGGTATTAAATGTACTGCATAAATATAACATACCGGTTGTACATACGGCGCATGACTATCGTATGGTATGCCCGGCTTACACCTTCCGTACCCCCAATGGGAATATTTGTGAGGATTGTCAAGGCAAACATTTCTACAAATGCATTAAGCACAGATGTTCCAAGGGCAACCTGATACAAAGCGTGCTTATGACTGTGGAAATGTACGAACGTAATGTTTTTTTCAATCCGACAACAAAAATAGATGGGTTCATATTCGTAAGCGAATTCTCACGAGCCAAACATATCGAGTACGCCCCTGCATTTGCCGAAGCTACCACAACCGTAATATACAATACTACAAAACAGCCGGCAAATGAATTCTTAAACCATAAGGACAGACGATATTTTCTCTATTTTGGAAGGCTATCATCAGAAAAAGGAGTTGCGACATTGATCAATGCATTCAAGGAACTCACAGACATGCGACTGGTGATTGTAGGTACCGGAGAGGAAGAAACAAGATTAAGAGAACTTGCCTCAGGGTTCAATAACATAGAGTTCCAAGGTTACAAACAGGGTGACGATCTCAAGCATATCATAGCTGATGCTTCATTCATAATTGTTCCATCGGAATGCTATGAAAACAATCCTATGACAATAATTGAGGGATACATACAGGGCATACCTGTTATCGGGTCAGCCATAGGTGGCATTCCCGAAATAATACAAAATGGGCAAACCGGATATACATTTACATGTCGAGATAAAAATGATTTGATCGCAAAGATCAAAAAGGCATCATATTTATCAGACAAGGAATATATGGAAATGAGTCTTTCAGCCAGGCAATTTGCAGAAAATAATTTCAATGAGGGAAAATACTACAATAAACTCATAGATTTCTACATGCAAATAATCAATAATATAAAAAAGGCCAATTAATATAATGTCTGCTAAAGCCAAAATAAATTGGTTACTAATCCTGCAAGGTTGGGCTATGTTGTGGGTTGTCATAGGGCATGCTCCTCTCTTACCAGTAGCAGAGCAGCAACCATTGTATGTGGACATATTATATCGGTTCGCCTATTCCTTTCACATGCCTCTATTTATATTAGTCTCCGGTTATCTGTTTTATATGACACGGATTGAACGGCCGATGCCATACGGAAGAATGATTCTTGACAAACTTAAACGACTGGGGATTCCGTATTTATTTTTCACCACTAGTGTCCGGAGAAAAATTCTCCGACAATGTTTTAATTATTAAACATCAATAAGTTACAAGCATTAGAAAATTTTTCGATTAGAACATCAGTAACTTTGCGGTAGCCATCAAGAGGTTATCCGCAAGCCATGAACAAAGGAAAAACAATCTTCGCTCAGATTATGTCTCTCATTAACGAATACGAGTTCAAGAAATGTGTCGACCGCTACAAAGGAGACCGGCATGCTATCAAATTCAATTGTCGTGACCAGTTCATGGTGATGAGTTTTGCACAGTTCACTGACAGAGCTGGTTTGAGAGATATAGAG
>CDYM01038639.1_pt1 | contig 46735 bp, 27 predicted proteins | sample 554981 | NCBI WGS metagenome assembly CDYM01 (sample SAMEA3182081, study PRJEB8094) | gut metagenome | biome: human; feature: gut; material: Stool; isolation source: human stools | place: Canada | collected 2012-12-04 | reverse complement strand
AAAAACATAAAAACATCTGCCACCTGCAACGAAACGCGTGTAATACACTAGTTAATAAGTAGTTGGAACGTTGCAGATACCTGCGGCAGATAGGTTGCAGATAAAGTATCTGCAACACGTTATATAATCAAAGAAAAAGCCTTGATTCCTTTATGTAAAGCTATGGGATAATTGGGGTGACCCTATGGAGAAATTGTGGTGTCTCTACGGGGAAACGACAGTATCCTTACGTAGAAACTGTCGTTTCCTGCCTTAGAAACTCTCGTTTCCTACCGTGGAAACTGTAATTTCTAATGCCGGAAACGACAGTTCCCCGCCTGGAAACGGGAAGTTAATGTATACAATAAACTTTTGCCTTCCTGGAGAATTAGCTTATGCAAGGCTTATACTGTGTTGCAGATACTTTATCTGCAACCTATCTGCAACAGTATCTGCAACGCTCCAACTATCTATCAACTAGTGCATTACACGCGTTTGGTTGCAGGTGGCAGATGTTTTCATGTTTTTTCAACTTTATAGAGGAGGATTATGCATCAAAATTAGGGTCACAAGCGTAAGTCATAAACTAAATTCACCTCTGTGTCCTCCGTGTCCTCTGTGGTGAAAACATTATTCCATGCTCTTTAGCCATGCAATTTCTTCTTTCCATTTACTTTCATCCGGTGTTTCGAGTATCAGCGGCATATTATCGAATCTCGAATCTCGCATCAATCTTTCAAAAAATGCTTTTCCGATCAATCCTTCACCAATACTATCGTGACGGTCTACATGGGTGCCCAGTGCTTTTTTTGAATCATTCAAGTGCATACCTCGAAGGTAATTGAATCCCACTTCCTTGTCAAACTCATCAAATACCTTATCGTATTCATTGACAATATCATAACCGGCGGTATAAGTATGGCAGGTATCGAGGCAAACACCCACCCGGCTCTTGTCGTTTACCCGGTCGATGATATATTTCAGTTGCCAGAATTCGCTACCTAGATTACTTCCTTGCCCGGCAGTGTTCTCAATAACGGCTGTTACGCCTTTTGTTTTTTCTAAAGCGATATTAATACTTTCTGCGATGAGCGACAGGCAATCCTCTATTGAAATTTTGTTGAGAGAACTGCCTGGATGGAAATTTAAAAGTTTCAATCCAAGCAGTTCGCAACGTTGCATTTCATCCAGAAAAGCAGCACGGCTTTTTTGAAGTCCCTCTTCTTCCGGGTGTCCCAGGTTGATAAGATAACTGTCATGTGGCAGGATATATTCCGGCTGAAAACCGTATTTCTCGCAATTCTCTTTAAAGAGGCTGATACTTTCTTCTGTTAAAGGTTTGCTTACCCATTGGCGTTGATTCTTGGTGAATAACGCAAAAGCATTTGCTCCTATTTCATGCGCATTAACGGGGGCGAACTCTACGCCCCCGGACGCGCTTACATGTGCTCCGATATATTTCATGGTTACTTCTTTATTTAATTTTACTCTGCAAATATAACGTTTTTATAGGAGTATATGTTTCTTCATCTAAAGCGGGGAGAAATTAAATCTCAAAATCCGGTAAATAGTCTGTTAGGACTTTGTTAACCTGTTTGCCTTTTACCTGATCTGTGACTATCGTTGCACCTTCCTTTTTACCGGCATCATAGTTTAAAGAAACCTTTTCCGTTTTATTGCTTACATAGATGGCAGCTTTCCCTTTTTCTGTCAGGTTACAAGTAATAGTCCAGTCGCCTACCTGAATGGTATTACCTTTGCGAACTACCTGCATATCCGGGCGGTTCTTTCCATGCGTATCCATCACTGTCAGGAAACGGGCGGTTTTACACGGAACTGTTGTAGAAGAGAAATGCCAGTGATTAGGATATTTCAACGCTTTCCCTTGTGCGTTCGTCACATTTTTCCAGTTGGTTGGCGCACAGAAGAAAGTATCTACCATCGCTTGTTCCGTTTTTGCCGAACTGAAAAGATGGGCAACAGAAACACCCCCGGCTTTATTCTTACCAATAACTTTCACTTCATCCGTCAATTCCTGTATTTCCATAGGCAGTTCTACGGTATGTAAAAGATAACTCCATGTTACGGCTTCTTTTCCTTCCAGTTCATCATAAATCACAAAAACTCCGGTAGTTCCCAATTGGATGATATGACGACGGAACATATCCAGCTTGTTCTCATCCCATCCTTTTTCGGGCGTATATTGCGTACCGGATAATTCGCCACGTTTCAACCATAGGGGAGAAGTCACTTTACCATAAGCATTGGAAGCGTCTCCTACCATGTAAGCGATTTTCTCTCCTTCATACCACCGTGGAATCCAGCCATATCCTTCTGTCCCGATCTTCTGCGTCATTCCATTCACCAAAATACTGTTGTGTGCACGAGTATTACGGTAAGAATACATACAATGATCGTCTGTAAAACCAGTGCGATGTCCGCTACTGTAAAAAATGGCTTTACCTCCGTAGAATGTATTGAAAGCATTTTGATTGGCTAGTGCATGGGAAGTGGAACCGTAGGAACTGGAACGGAACGACAGCATTGCATTCTTATCTATGTCTCCCAAAGAAGTATTCATCGTACCGATTCCCGTTTCATTGAATACTTTTGCCATCGGTAATTCTGCAAGAGTAGGACCTTCTTTGGGAAGTGCTTTCTTTGTTATACAGCGATACCAGGTCAAGTCTCCGGATTTTCCGAAGAAAGTCTTTTCCATAATATCCGGTTCTTTCTGCAAAATAGTGCGTACATAAGCGGCTGCCCATGGATTGTTACATTCGCGTGCCAAGGCATCTGCATAACCTACTCGTGTACCGTTTGGCTTCAGCTTACTTTCATGTGAGTTTCCTTGCCCGGCGGATTTCGAGAATGGAGGCTGTTGATAGATGACGTAGAACGCATTGTTGTTATACCACGGGTCAGCAAAGAAATCGAATCCGCTGATACGGGAATAAAAAGCAGGAACTTCAATCAATGTGCGGAGATTGACTTGAAAATAAGAATCGCCATTGTGCCAACCTCCATCCGTGTTGAGGCCCGGCAGACGGGATACCCACTCATTGTAGCAATAATCCACCCAGGTGGAAGCCATCGGCAGTTCGCCATACGTAGCAAACGCAGCCATATTCAGGATACGGAAAGTCATTTGCCAAACATGGTTATCAGCAATACGGTTTTCTAAGTGATTGACATATTCATGATAGAATTTCTTTCCATTTTCACGAATCGTTCTTAAGAGTAGTTTCTTTTCATCCGGAGTCAGCAGGTTATACCATGCGTCATACGCGGAAGTACTCATAGACAGAATGGTGGAACGGTTGAAATCTCCCGCAAAGTACTTACTATTCTTCCATGAAAGAATTTCGGAAAGACGCTTTATACCTTCTTTGTAGTATACCTCGTTTTTCGTTAGCAAGTAAGCACGTACCATGGCTTCGATATTCGCTTCTTCCCGGTCTACAATCTTACGACTTTCCCGAATCAGAGCGGAACGATATTGAACGATGTTTGTCAGTTTGACAACTTGGGTCGTATCAATTTCTTCTTCCAAGTGTTTCAGCGGATGATTCAGACATTTATCGGCTTTCCGGATGTAAGCCTGTGCTTCCGGATTGTTTTTATTCCGTTCGATGATATTGTCCCAATCTTTGGCATCAAGCAAGATACGGGGATGCGTCTTGGGTAATTTGGCTAACATCTCTTGTAGAGAAGGCGGGTTGAATGTACGTATATGCTCGTCTATATAAAAATGAGAAACGGGCGACCATTCTTCTTTTCCATCCTTGTCAACGTAGGCATATTGCCAATACCATTTTCCTTTTTCAAACAGTTTGAATGGGTTGAAAAAGGCCCATTTCCTTTCAGCGGTTATCACTTCCGATTTGAATTCCGGGTCGCGTGCAATCCGGATGCGGTAAGTCACTTCCGGTTTGTAGTCTTCTTCTTCCACTCCGTCCAATACGGCACCCAAGTGAGGAAATTTGTCCGGCCACATGAAACGAGGAGGATTGACAGTGATATGCTGTCCGTCCAGTGGTGAAGGCGTTTCGCGTACCTCGTGCATCAAAGTCTGTTGAGTCAGGCGCATGATTGCTTTTTGCGCATACCCGTTGGCGGATAGCAGAATGGTGAACAAGAGAAAAATAGATATTCGTTGTTTCATCATATAACTTTGCATTTTTTTATTCGTCGTTTGTTGTTCAGCGTTCAACGTTGTTTGAACAAGTCTTTCAGACGAACGGTCTTGTTATTAATCAGTGGGCGTGCCCAAAAACCGATAAAGGTGATGTATCCTACGAAAACAAGGATAAACAGCATACCTGTGCGGAGGGATGTTGCATCTGCCAGCGTACTCACAATCATCGGACCACCGGCACCACCGACGATTGCCGAACATAAAATACCAGCGAATGAACCGTGATGCTGTGAAGCAGAGTTCAAAGCCAATGAGAATACGATGGAATACATCATGGAAATACTAAATCCGACAGCAGGGAAAGCGATCATAGCTACTTCCTTGCTTCCGAACAATGCCGATAATAATAGGATGATGGTCAGGATTCCGGAGATTTGCAGCAATCGCTTGCTGTCAATCAACTTGAGTAGAATCATACCTACGAGACAGCCGGCTGTCATCAATCCCCAGAAATAGCTCACGGCTTGCGCACCATCAGTTTGCGGATTGACTCCGTGGTATTGTTCCAGGAAGGTGCTCATAAAGATAGAAGTTCCCTGTTCCGTGCTTACGTAGCAGAAAATCCCCAGGAAAAACAACCATACATATTTCTGTTTGAATAAAGCCAGATATGAATCTTTAGACCCGCTTTTCTCATCTTCTTTCAATTCAATCTTGGGAAAGCGGGAGACACCGACGGCAATCAGCATGACTAACAACAGGATGGTAAATACCCAGTAAAGAGATACCCACGGCATTTCCCGTGGGGTGATATCGGCCAACAAGTCGATAAAGAAACCTTTACCGGCTGTATAGGTTGCCGGGTCAAGTTCACGAATCAGATAAGTATATACCAGAGGGCTTAGGAAAGAAGCGATGCCAAACATGAATTGTGCCAGTTCGGCTATAAATGCATAGTTTTCTTCTCCTCCTACAGTACGCTGGAGCGGATTCAATACAGTTTGCAACATGGCCATTCCTAATCCGATGATGAAAGAAGAAGCTAATAACATCGGATACGTATGCATACAGGCAAACAGGATGGTGCCGATGAACGGCATCAGGAAGCCACCGAATAATACCGGTTTTTCACCGAAACGGTCAATAAGTAATCCGGCAGGGATAGACATGATGGCGTATGCCAGGAAGAAAGAGGTCGGGATAAATCCCGCCATCGCCAGGTCACTTAGATTGAAGTTGTGGATAATGTCCGGAATGAGTGGTCCCAGAATATTAGTAATAAACGAAATGGTGAACCAGAACGCCATAATCAGCGCCAACATTCCTAAATTCTTTCTCATAATTTAATCAGGTTTGGAGCAGATAATTGAGTAAATACAAGTGACGCAGCTCCAATACTTCCGGCCTTGTTTCCAAGAGCGGCAGCTATGATTTGAGTATTCACAGCACAGTCGGGGATGGCATAACTACGTGCTTTTTCGCTTACTTTCTGAATGTAAAAGTCTCCTGCTTCGGAGAGCCCTCCACCAATCACAATCTTTTGCGGACTGAAGATATTAATAAAGCCTGCAATTCCGTGTCCCAGAAAGTCACAGTGTTCTTCCAATGATATTTTTGCAATCGAATCTCCTTGTTTATAAAGGCGGACAATCAATTCTCCGTTAATTTCTTCATTCGGGTAGGAGATACCTGCGTCTATTATTCGTTGACTGAAGCGGCGTACCAAAGCAGAAGTGGAAGCATAGTGTTCCAGACAGCCGACAGAACCGCAAGCACACGGTTCGCCATTGGCAATGAGAGGCACGTGTCCCAGCTCCGTTCCCCGGTTGGCATAACCGTTGAACAATTTGCCGTCGATGACTACTGCACCGCCAATACCCGTTCCTACCGTCAAGAAAACAACATGAGTGGCTCCCTGACCGGCTCCGTACATTGTTTCTCCCAGTCCCATCAGATTGGCATCATTTCCCAATAAAGCCGGAAGTCCGGTTTCCGTTTCAATGCGGTCTGCCAAGTGAATGTTTTCCCAGCCGTTGATATTTTCCGCACCTCCTAAAACAATACGGTTCGTACAATCCACAATGCCCGGTGTTCCGATTCCTATACCATCAATTTTGTAGTCTTTTTCCTGTGCAAAGGCTTTCACTTCATTGATAGCAGTAACCAACTGTCCGATGACAGCTTCTGCTGATACATCGGCTTTCGACGGTAACTTCCCTTGAAAGTAAAATACGCCTTCATTATCAATAAGGGCGTATTTTACTGAAGTTCCGCCAAGGTCAATTCCTATAGCGTATTCTTTCTCCATACCACGTTAATACTTAATACTTGATACTTAATACTTAAAAACTACACTCTTTCCGCCCAAATCGGTGAACTCCAAGCCCATTGTCCGTCACGTTGGCGAACGCGTACATAGTAGTAATCCGTATCTCGCTGCGGCTCTTTATCTTCCATGTAATGTTCCAGAGTGAAACAGCTTTCCGGCATGGCACGATTGAAGAGAATAGCCTCGCTCAACCAACCGATCATGAAGTGTGAACGTGAACCTTCAAGCAACTCGCCCAACGTATGTTCAAACTTCTTGCCATTGAATTCGGCAATGACCTTACCGTCTTTTGGCATTTCCACATCAAGGATTACAGCTTGCATGGCTGCTGTAGTCGTATTCGGATTCTTGCTGCTGTACATATCCAGTTCGGTTTCCTTGTTGCCAACGGATACAATACGGTTGACATGTGTGTGGAATTCAGTTTCACCTTCTTGCGGAGAAGTGAATGCTGCGCCACGGAAACAAGGAGTTACACTATGAATCTGCCCTTTGTCTACCGACAGTTTGCCCTGCCAATGTACGTATTTCTCTTCACGATTCCAACCAAAATCAACTTTAACTTTGCAACGTACCGTATCACCTTCCGGAGCAACGGGAGTCAACGGACCGCTCATACGAGCCAAAATCTGCCCGTTCTTTACAATATCTACGTAGTCGATACAGCTTTCACCCGTGACATTCAGATAGATACGACGGCTGTTACCGCGAACTACATCACCCATGAAAGCATCGTTGAGGCGGAAGTCGATAATAATCTTATCACCGGTTGCGGCACATACATGACGGGTACGTAGAGCTTCCCAAATGGCATCGCGAGTCAGTGACGGAGCCAAAACACCGATGCGTCCGTCACCATAGCTTCCCGGATAACCGGAATGCTGGTCGGTGGAAGCCATGATACCAAACTTATTGCCCAATTCAAGACCATATTGAATGGTTCCTTCCCATTGGCGTGGTCCCATATCATGCAAATAGGGGTAGTCTCCCTGATCGCTTTCTGCCAGACCGTGACGGGAATACATTTCTACGAATGGAGTAATATCTCCTTCGGTAAAGCATTTCCAGTTGTAACCGCGATAACCACCCTGATAACCCATGTGGTGCGGGGTAACGAATACTTTATGTCCTTTTGCTTTTTCTTTCCAGTCCTCGATTGAAGTACATTCTACAAGTGGTGCGTCCAAATCATAGTTCAACGCAACATGATCTCCATGTTCCATGCTATGAGCTTCGTACCCTACAAAAGTCAGGAATTCACCTTCCTTGTTATACTCATTTGTCATTTTTACGTACTTCTCATAACCGCCTTCACGCAAACGCTTGAAAGCTCCCGTGTGGTAATCGATTACCCATTTCAGGCGGGGATCATCTGCTCCGGGAATATCCGGCCACATAGCATGAGGAGTAACACTAACAAAATCCAATTGTCCTTTCGCTGCTTCAAAAGCATCGCGCATGTCGCCGTGTCCGTATGTGATGTTACAGTGGTTGTGTAAGTCGCCCCAATACATTTTGAGGTTGCTGGCTGATGGCATAATTTTCTTAGCCTCTTTGCTTCCTGCTGCGCAAGAACCGAGCAAGCTGCCCGAAGCTGCCAGTCCGAGGAAAGACCAGCCTGTGTTTTTTAAAAACTTTCTTCTATCCATGATATAATTGTTTTTGGTTAATCTTTATTTATATAAATGGGAATTTATCGGTTAAATGAGAATTTATCGGTTAAATGGGAATTTTGCAGTTAGGCTGAAAGCCTTACAATTATATATTTATTGGGGTGCCCTGAAAGGGCTTAATTACATAGCGTAGGGCAACGCCCTACGAAAAAAAACACACCAGCCACAAGCCCTGAAAGGGCGGAACTGTATACAATTATGCCCTTTCAGGGCGCAAATTCAGATTGTCGTTTTTACGTAGGGCGTTGCCCTACGCTATATAATTAAGCCCTTTCAGGGCACTCCGCAAAATTATCATTTAGCGATTTTTCATCAGTCTTCTGTCACCTTTGAAAAGAACCTTTTCCTTTTCATCCGGGTCTGTATCTTTATACTGTTTTTGAGTTTCCTGAAGCAGTTGCATCAGCTCTTTTTGTTTTTCAGCATATTCCGGTTTGCCGAAGACATTGTTCATTTCTCTTGGGTCAGCTTTCATGTCATACATTTCCCATTCATCGATGTCGTTGTAGAAATGAATCAATTTGAAGTCTTGTGTGCGAATACCATAATGACGCTTCACAGAATGTTCTGCAGGGTATTCGTAGTAATGATAATAAGCAGCTTTGCGCCAATCGGCAGGAGTTTTGCCTTCATTCACCAATACGGGTTTCAGGGAGGCCCCTTGAATATCTGATGGAATCTCTATTCCGGCAAAGTCGAGGAAAGTAGGAGCAAAGTCCACATTCATGCTGATGGCATTACTGGTACTTCCTGCTTTAATTGCTTTCGGATAACGGATAATAAGCGGCATGCGTTGACATTCTTCATACATGAAGCGTTTGTCAAACCAGCCATGTTCGCCAAGGAAGAAACCTTGGTCGGAGGTGTAGACAATGATTGTATTGTCCAGTTCACCAATTTTTTCGAGATAATTCAGCAGGCGGCCGATATTTTCGTCTACTGCCAGAACTGTCGCCAGATAATCACGCATATATTGCTGATATTTCCAGCTGATTAATGATTTGCCTTTCAGGTCACCTTTGCGGTATTCGGCAATGCGTCCGGCATATACAGAGTCCCATTTATCCTGAACTTCAACAGGCATACGTTTGTATACACTGTAAAGACGGTTGGTGGTATCTTTCAGCATTTCTTCACGAGTCAGCAATTTGAGGTCCCAGTCGTTTGTCAGTGTATGTTCGATAGACATATCCTGTTCACGGGCTGCTCTTCCGCGGCCTTCATAGTCGTCGAACAGATTAGCCGGTTCCGGGAAAGTAGTATTGTTGAATATACCCAGATGACGGGGAGCAGGCATCCAGTTGCGGTGCGGAGCTTTCTGATGATACATCATGCAGAAAGGCTTGTTCTTGTCGCGACCTTCGAGGAATTCAATGGCTTTATCAGTAATAATATCCGTGGCGTATCCTTTTTCTACAATATGCTTCCCGTTTTCCCAAAAATCAGGATCGTAATAGTCACCTTGTTCGTGTTGGCCGCTAAGGATGCTCCAATGATCGAATCCTTGCGGTTCACTGATAAGATGCCATTTACCAATTATTGCAGTCTGATATCCGGCTTGTTGAAGCAGTTTGGGGAATGTCTGCTGATCTCCGTTGAACGTACTGGCGTTATCGGTAAAACCATTCTCGTGGCTGAACTTACCGGTGAGGATGCAGGCGCGTGAAGGTCCTGAAAGAGCGTTGACAGCGTAGCAGTTGTCAAAACGGATACCTTCGTTGGCAATCCGGTCCATGTTAGGAGTCTGAATCAAATTTCCTCCGTAACAGGACATTGCTTGAGTGGTATGGTCATCCGTCATCATGAAGATGATGTTCGGTTGTCTGGTCTCTTCTTTCTTTTGATTGCCGCAGGAAGCGAGACTTAGTGCAGCTAGTGGGAGGAGTAGGGCAGAGGGGGTGTAATAGTTTTCCATAATGATGAAGGGGAGTGACTAAAAAGCCGGTTGCATCTCCAATTCCCTTCCTTCCGGAAGGAGGAGAAATTGAGATGCGACCGACTTTTTAGTCAGCTTTATTATAGTTTGTATTTTAATGACTGTTTCTTTCCGTTTACTTTCACTTCTACTTCCAGTCCGTTTTCATCGAACGCTTTGTTCTTGAACTTAGCTGCAAATTTAGGGGCATCTGCGCTTTTCTTAACTGGGTAGATAACTGTGATGTAACGTACAGCTTCTTCGCCGTCTTTCTTCACGTTGAAAGATACATTCATACGTTTGTAACGTTTGCGATAAGCAGTTGAGCACCAACCCGGTTCTTTCTTCATCGACATACCGTCGGGACCGAAACATTGCAGTTTCATGTTGCTTCCGTCTTCAAATTGTGTCAGGAACGTCATGTCTTCGCGGCTGTTGGCAATTTCTCCTTTTGGCATTTGATAGTGAAGATTGATGGAACCTTTGGCGCTACCGATCATTTCGTCTACAATGACAAAGTAAGTGTTGTCAACGAAGAAAACGGAACGACGGTGTTTCAGGTTCTTGTAACTAGGATTTTCGGTCACTAAAGTTTGGATAGCACCTTCCGGTTGCCACAATTTAGTCACAGATTCTGTCGTATCCAAGTTCTTGTTGTTCAGCGTTACTGTGTTGTGAACACAAGTCTGACGGTGCCAGTTGCGTTGTTCCATCACTTCGCCTTCACCGGCATAGACATACGAACCAGAATCCGGGAACAAATTCTTGCCGTTAAACCAAAGTTCAAACGTTCCGTTATCCGGCTGACAATGCCAGAATGCTTTCGGACCAGCTTTTACTACCATTTGCGTAGCATCCATTCCCCATGAGTTACGGAATACAAAGAAACCTGATTTCAAGAATCCTTTAGACATATAATCCGGCAATGCACCTTCTTTACCTTCAGTTGCGAAGTATTTGATAGCCTGGTTTTTGGGGAATAGTTTACTCCATGCTTTGTAGTTTTTCACCATTTCTTTCTTTGTTGTCAACTTAGCATCGCTGAAACATGGATTGGTATAATCAGGGAAAGAAATGTTTGCGTAGAACATAATCATGCTTTCAATGGTATCCAAATAATCTTGAGGGAATTCCTTACGGAATCCGTTGGCATCTGCGATACCTAAAGCTTTACAGAAAATGTTAATAGCTGCCAGATGATAATGTGGGTCGAGTTCGAACTGTCCGCCGTCTTCGTATACCTGTACATGAATTTCACGGTTCAGAATATCGATACCGCTTTTTCTCCATGCCGGAGCATCTTTGAATTCAGGGAAGAAAGCACCGGCGTAGATCATACGTTGAGCTTCAAACAGCAAGTGGTTACCTTGATCGGAATAATTAGCAAGGATATGTATAGCATGTTTGTGATAGTTCACCAGGAATTCTGTCAGGAAGTCCGGAGTGAAAGAAGGAGAAGGGAGGAATAACTGGAACTGTGAAGTCTGGTCCTGCAGGCGATTACTAACTTCCAGCGGGCGCCATGCGAAACGTACGTTTTCTATTTCACCTTTGATTTTTCCATCACTTAACAGCTCATATTCTTTTTTGTCCATCTTTACCAACGGATTCTTTTTAATCCAGTCGATATACTGATGTGCCCATTCTTTAGCATATTTCTCGTCACCGGATATGCGATAAGCCTTTCCCATCGGAGTGAACCATTTGTGGCGGTGCAATTGCCAACGGAGTTCATTGTCTTTCACCGGCCAGTATTGCCAGTTGATGTCTTCTCCGTAGTTGTAAGAAGGCTGATAACCTTTATGTACGAAGAATGTATGTTTCAATCCGTCATCTGCCCACTGCTGTTCTTCTTTGCTGATAGTCACTTTGTTCAGATTGATATCCGGAGTTTTTACATTGGTACGTGCACGGTAATAGTCTAATAATGCTTTGGCAGCATCCTCATCTTTACCTTCCTGATGCAAAGCTTTCACTTTTTCCAATCCCGGATAGTCCAGGTTAAGAATTGAAAAGACTTCGCTTTTCAGTTCTTGGGCACTAGCTTTGCCTACAAAACAAGCGATTGCCAGCAGAACGATATACTTTAAAGTTTTATTCATGATATAATTTACGATTTTACGATTTACTATTTACGATTGAGAACACTCTTGCTTTTGTATTATTGGATCACTCTCAACTCTCCATTCTCAACCCTCAACTTCTTCAATTCCATGAATCTCTTCAATGCTTCCAGATAGTAATAGTCAGCATAGTTCAGTGGAGTGTCGATTTCAGAACCGTTGGGCAGTGAGCCGACAGAGTGCATCAGAATGAAACCTTGATTGTCACCCACTTTTGCAAGATATGCGTCGCTTGACAAACTCTTCAGAATCTTTTCCGCATAATCCAGATATTTTTGTCCGTCGGGAACCATTGTGCTTAGTTCGATCAATGCTGAAGCGGTAACAGAAGCGGCAGAAGCGTCACGTGGAGTTTCTTCAGTCACAGGTGCATCATAATCCCAGTAGGGGATAGCATCGTCTGTTTTAACGCGATCCATAATCATATCAGCTACTTTGATAGCGAAGTTCAGGAAAGTACTGTCGTTTGTTTCACGGTAGCAAGCTGTGTAGCCATATACAGCCCATGCTTGACCACGTGCCCATGAAGAATCGTCATTCTTGCCTTGGTGAGTTTGCTTGCGTTCAACAGTTCCGTCGTTGTTGTAGCTTACTACATGCCAGCAAGTATAATCCGGGCGGAAGTGATTGTTCATGGTAGTCATAGCATGCTTGATAGCAATGTCTTTGTATTTATTGTCACCTGTCGCTTTTGCTACATTAAACAGAAGATCGAGGTTCATCATATTGTCGATAATAACCGGGAAGTTCCAGGTTCCGAAATCCCATGAACGGATAGCGCCGATAGAATCGTTGAAACGGCCGCAGAGGTTATCGGCAGTTTCTCTCATCACAGCGGCAATGGTGTCGTTGGGTGAAAGACGTTCTGCGTTGCCATAGCTGCAGTTGACCATGAATCCCAAATCATGCGTACCTTTATAATAGCGTACCGGATTCAGCAGATTTGTATATTGGATGGCTTGAGTTTTCAGTGTATCGTTTCCTGTCAGTTCGTATGCGTACCACAATGAACCGGGGAAGAAACCACTCGTCCAGTCATAAACGTTGCAGAGGCGACGTTTGCCTAGTTGGTCAGCAGCGGGTTGTGCGCGTAGTGAATCTTTGAATGTTAATGAATCTCTTTCCAACTGACGGCAAAGGAAATCCATGTCATAGCCGGTACGGATGGAGCGTGGAAACATTCCCGTACCACTAACCTCTTCAGCAGAAAGTTGTAATTGGGCAGAAGCTACATCCAGTCCTTTTTTTATCCAACTGTAGTCTTCCTTTGGGGTTGTCTGGCACGACGCGAGTGCAATACTAACCGAAGCAAAGAGAACAAGTTTCTTTTTCATGTTATTCATTTTAAGTGATTGTTTTTAGAAGTTTTGTAACTGATGCAAAAGTAGTTTAACTATTTTATTTTTAATGATACAAATGTTGAAAAGGACATTGAAACAGAATTTTGACTATTAGTTTTGTTGAAAAAACTATTAATTTTGTCAAGAATACCCTTTTTAAAGGTATATAAGCCCTGTTTCCTGTCATTTGAATGAAATTTTTTTTCTTTCTCCTATATTAAAATGACTCTTTATTATTTGGTCTTTATATTGGATATTTGCAGTTTGTTTGTATGGACTGGTGATATACGCAACTACAGTTTTGCCTTCCTTCCATTCTATATCTACAGTATACCCTCCTCTTGCTTTTAACCCTTTTATGCTTCCTTCTTTCCATGTAAGAGGCAATGCAGGGAGTAAATGAATATTTTCGTTATGACTTTGCAAAAGCATCTCGGCGATACCGGCAGTTGCTCCGAAGTTACCATCAATCTGGAAGGGGAGGGCATTTAATAAATTACGATATAATCCTCCTTGATTTTCTGCTTTTATTTTAGGATTAACATAATTAATCAAATTGGTTAATGCTTCATAAGATTTTGAAGCATCGTATAAACGTGCCCAAAGAGAAACTTTCCATGCCATACTCCAACCTGTTGTCTTATTACCACGGATATCCAATGATTTTCGTGCAGCATTGAATACATCTGGTGTATCATTTGTAATATCGTGTCCTGGATATAATCCCAAAAGGTGTGATACATGACGATGCTGGGGTTCGTTTTCTTCATACTCTTTATCCCATTCCAATAATTGTCCTTTAGTGCCGATCTGGTATTTTTTTAGTTTATTCCTTTTTTGGATTAGTTCAGAACGGAAATTCATGTCAGTCTGAAGTATTTCTGCTGCTTGAATAGTATTCGAAAATAAAGAACGGATAATGGCTATATCCATTGTACTTCCTTCACAAACGGATGCTGGAGTGTTGTCGGGCATGAGATAAGCATTCTCGGGAGAAGTGCTGACTGGGGTTACTAGTTCTCCTTTGCTGTTTTCAACTAACCATTCAGAACAGAAGGTGGCTGCGCCTTTAAGTATCGGGTAGTACTTTTTCAGGAAATCCACGTCTTTTGTAAATAAATAATGTTCCCATATATGAGTGCATAACCATGGTCCGGACATATTCCAAAAGAACCAATATACGAACCCGTCTGACGGATATGCTTCTCGCCAAATTGATATATTGTGATGAATGGCCCAACCATCCAGTCCATACATATCACGTGCAAGATCTTTTCCTTTGTCTGCAATTTCTTCAATTAGGTTGAATAAAGGCTGATGGCATTCTGATAGGTTAGTGACTTCTGCCGGCCAATAGTTCATTTCCAGATTAATATTTAAGGTATATCCCGAATTCCATGGAGGTAAAATTTTATCATTCCATAAACCTTGCAGATTTAAAGGTTGTCCTTCGCCTCGGGAACCGGCTATCATCAAATAACGTCCAAACTGGAATAGCTGCGTGAGCAATTCCTGATCTTCTTTTTCTTTGAATCTCTTTAATCGTTCGTCTGTGGGCATTTTTTTTTGTTGTTGACTTGCTGGAAGACTAAAAGACACACGGTTGAACAAAGATTGATAGTCAATGATGTGTTTCCTTTTTAATTCTATATAGTTTTCTCCTTTGTAGATTTTTCGATAATTTATGATTTCTTGATGCGGATTCTTTCCTTCTCTACTCGGACTTTTACTTGGTCCGTTATAACTGGTAGCAGCATATAGCATGAGTGTAACTTCACTGCAGTTTCGGGCAGTGACCTGATGATTTGAAATAGATAGTTGCCCGTCTTTATGACTTGGAAGGAGACATGCTTCGAAAAATGTTCCTTTTCCATCCATTTCGTCTCCATAAATAACATGCTTTTTTTGTATGATATGCCCTGTTGCATCAAAATATTCTGGATGCAAGCGTTGAGTGTTGAAGCGTTTCATATGCTCTGTGTCTCTCCGTTGGGCATGTGCAGGTGCCTGTCCTTTCAAGTAAACAACTTGTGAATCGGATTCATTGTTTACAGGATGTGGGGAACTCAAATAGGCAGTAAAACTCAAAACCGGCTTGGAAGCCTTTAAATGTATAATAATAGCTTGTGCCGGATAAGATGCAAAGACTTCTCTGCTTATCTTTACGCCATTCTGTTTATAAAAAGTTGTAACAACTGCGTTTTCCATATCCAGTGAATGGATATAATCTGTCACAGCTTCTTTGGAATCAAAGTCGATATATAAATCTCCGAAAGGTTGATAAGCTTCATTGAGTCTGCCAATCCATTTATTTTGTATGATATCTCCAGCTTCTGTATTTTTCCCCTCATTAAGCAATTGTTGTATATGGGTGAGATCAGGTACTATATTTATGTTTTTAGGGGTTTCTGGTTCTCCGCTATAAAGAGTATTCTCATTGAATTGTATTCTCTCTTTTCGGGGATCTCCAAAAACCATGGCTCCCATTCGTCCGTTTCCTACTGGCAATGCCTCTTCCCATACTTTTGCAGGAGATTTATACCAAAGTGTCAGGTTACTTTGGGCATTAGAAACTGTTATGCAAAGAGATATAGTAAATAATACTATTAGTCTGGTCTTCATAAATTAATTATCAGTTTGGTGTAATAAAAGCGTGTAATTTTCTCCTCGGATAGTAGAAATGGTTATATATGTTTTATTCTTTTCTTTATCTAGGGATACTTTTATTGTTTTTTGAGGACATTCTACATTGTATAGCCCGTTGACAGTCAGTTGTGTATCATAAGGCTTTTCTTGTTGTATAACGTCTTCTTCCGTCAGTAGCCCCATATGTGGACGAGATGCTCTTCTCATATCCGGTTCGCAAATAGAGAGTTTGAATGAATTATTTATTTGTTTTTCCTGTATATAAGCAAGAGGAATATTTACTTGAGAAACTAGTTGATTTTCATACTTCTTCCGTGCATTAAAAAGAGCACCACATGTGATTCCTTGCGTTTTATGGGTAACGATGTGCGCATCATTATCTTGGGCTATTATTTCTATTGGACTATAGTTGGACAATAGTTGACGGGCTAATGCTTTATTTTTGCTTTTAAGTATATAATATTGATATTGTGCTGACTCCGGTGTATTTCCGTGTTCTATGTAAGCTCGCGTATGAGAGCCTTCACAGAGAGTTTGCACTGTTCCTCCTTTTACTGCGTACATAAGTGAGGGATCCGTCAGAATATATCCTTCTGGTATTTTTTCTTCGCTGGTGTTACTGTTGAACGACTGAAACAGAGTAGTGACCGTTTGATATCTTTTATCTTTAGTTTGAATGTCCGAACCTAGGCAAAGCAAAAAATCCTCGAATACAAATACTGATTTGTTGGCACGGAATGATTGATCGTATGTGATATCGTGCATTCTGAAAGAGAACATGGCATTCTTTTCGGAAGCATGTACGCCCGTTAGGAATGTTTCATCTGAGAAGTTACGATGCCCTGAACTTGAACCGCCTTTATCTTGTAATATTTTATCTGGCAGAACTTTGGTCGTAGCTCCCGGAATATAATTCCAGTCGAAGTTAATTTCTTGTGGATTGAAAGATTTGTGTTTGTTTTTTAGGTCAAAATATTCTATCTGACCATATGACAGATAGCGTCCTTTTGTGTTTTCTGTGGCGGAAGATTCGAAATCCCATATATAGCGGCTGAATCCTTTTATGTTGAAATGAAGCAAACTATCTTTGGCAACTAATAGCCCGGAGTAAGGCATAAACAGAGAACCGGCAACGGCTTTCTCTTTGGGAGTAGATATTGATGCCAGTTTGGTTAACAATTCTATTTCACCTATAGTGCTGGTATATGCCAAATTTGAGTTTACATTACGTATATATTTTGTTATGGCTTGTTGGTATTCTTCGGTTTCTATTATTCGTTTAAATGCTGCAGTCAACTCTTTGTCCGGTTCTTTTTTTGATAAAGCTACATAGGCAAATGCGGGTAGTAGTGTTTCCAATATCTGTTGACCATTAGGAAAACGTCCGACAGTTCCGGCTGGTATATTTAGTCCGGCGCAAAAAAAACGGAATGTCAATAATCCTCGTTTTAAATTATATATGCTTGTTTCAGATAGGGCATAAGGAGTATCATGTAGTAAGTAAGCAATTAGTGACCCTGCATACAATGCATGCGGGTAGTAGGCACTGTGATAGGGTCCCCTGTGGTGATAACCGGAGAAGTCAGCTTTGAATGTACCGAAAAAGCCAGGTGCTATGCTTAAAGCATTGTCCATATAGTTTTTAAAAGCTGTTAGTGCGACTTGCTGTTCTTGTTTGTCTTTTACTGATAATGCATATATAAGTTTAGGAATGGCTAGTGCGCGTAAATTATCTGCTACTTCTCCTGCATGTTCAGGAGTTTGATAACAGATGCCGAACATTGTAAACCAATATAGTGCCTGGAGTTCGCGTTCGAATATATCATGAGGAAGCTGTTCTTTTAATAAAAAGAATGAGTGGAAATAGCCAGAACTACGGAGTTTCTCAAAACACAATGTTCCCATTCCGCTACCATCTGCCCATCCTTGGTCATTGAACCAGTCGTAAATGTAAAGGACTTTTTTCAAGCTTTGCTCGTTATTGTTTTTGCGATAGTCTAAAGACAGAGGGAGCAATATTTTTTCATTGACGGTTTTGAATTTAGTGGTCGGTTGTCCTTCTATTATATCGGGAGCACTCATTGGAAATAGTGGTTCTCCTTTAGGTGTATTATCTTTGTTATATTGTATTTTTATTTTTTCAGCAGCCGTCAGCCCGTTGTGGATAAAAATATTTTCATTATCTTTTCTTATTATTTCCCATTTTCCGGTTGCTTGTTGATTGCTTCCAAGGTACCATGCAGTCAATCTGTCTGTGATGTTTTTTATCTGTATGTCGGTGGCGGAAATAACTTTATCAGTTTGTGGTTTGGTATTTCTGTATCCGATAAAATCGGGAATCAGACTATGATCTGTTCGGTTTACTTTATATTGTGCATCCGACATGTTTTGCCATGAAACTCTCGGAGTAAATTCTAGTAAGTCAATGTATGTGACTCCTTTGGAAGTATGTTGAGGAAAGTGTAGTTCCACAGTGCTGATAGTACTTTTTGCCGACATATTCATGTCATTTTGAAATTTAGCCCAAATGCATCTCCATCCTTTGAAATTGAGTAAAAAGGGAAGTTGGCATACCTCTTTTCCTTTGCTATCTTTAAAAAAGAAAATCATGGGTTCTTCTGTTGGAGACTCATTGTAAATCCACGTGCTGATACCACCATTTCTAGATTTGCAAGCTTCTGATAGTCCGTTTGGTGTGGTTAGAGTGAGAACGGCTCCTTGTTCCCATTTGATTTGTAGCGATTGCTTACCTGCTTTATACTTGTCTCCTGTAGCATTAATGGCTCCTTTATCTATTTTCCAATTGTCAGGTACTTTACTATTCTCGAATGAATAAGTTTGCGGGAATACGGATGTGGTGGTGAGGAATGTTAGGAGAAGAGCGAGGATTCGTGTATTCTTTATCATGATATATAAGCTTTAGGATAATAAAAGCGTTTCAATAAGAAAAATCTTTTATTGAAACGCTTTTATATTATTTTATTTTAGTTATTTCCATCCTAGATTCTGCTCAAACTGAGTACATATATCCATTTCTTGTTGTGGTATCGGCAGCAATTCGTTTTTATTCTTCTTTGTATAATCAACGCAGACATAGAATCCGTCTCCACCGCTATACCAGTTTACTAAGTCTTGAGCTGTTTGTCTGATACTTTCGTAATAGATTCCCCAGCGAACCAAATCTTGGCGACGGTGCCCTTCGAATGCCAGTTCATATGCACGTTCATTGCGTACAGTCGATTGGAAATCTTCGTAAGACATACCAGTGGATAAGTCTGAGTTTTTGTTATCAGTTTCTACCGGAAGCCCGAATCCACGTCTGCGTACCATATTGATAGCTCTGTAGGCCTCGTCTGTCGGTCCTTGTTTCCATTCATTCAAAGCTTCTGCATACAAAAGCAGTACATCAGCATAACGTAATATATACCAGTTAATATTAGAAAGGTTGGCATCAATAAGATAATTAGCGCTACTTACATAATCTTCGGTGTCCCATTTTCTAGGACATACATTATCAATATATGATTTTTTTAATCCATCTTTTGCGTCATCCAAAATAGCATCTTCAATATTACCACTACTATTGATTACAATTTTTACTCCATTTTCACCAGTATCGGTAGCTTTGCCATATTTGTAATCGGCAAAAGATAGTCCCCATCTTCTATCGCTTTGGCGGTCTTTCCAGTCACGCAGGAAGGTAGGTATAACGCGCCAGTTACCTGCATTTCGGACACTTCTGATTCCACTAGCTTGTACTCCATTCCATTTACCGATACGTCCGCAAGGGTCGTTAGCAGATACTCCTGTTACTGTCGGAGCATAGAAACTTACTTCAATTAGACTTTCAGCTTCGTCCCAAATGCCGTTACAAGTGTTTTTCCATAATTGTTCGTAATCATTAAGCAAATGATGTTTGCCGGATTCAACCAAAATTTTAGCGGTTTTTGCAGCGTCTTCCCATTTACTAGTATCATGAACTGGATAACCTGCCCAAGTGGCATATACTTTACTTAACAAACCGAGAGCTGCCCCTTTGGAGAAACGGAAGCTATTATCCGTACGTATATTGTCATCTATGGCGTATGGTAAATTCTCAATGGCATATTTCAAATCTGTTTCTATAAACTTATATACATCTACTGGATCTGCTTGGGTGAAAGTAGATGGATGTAGATGTGACTGGGCTGTGTTGGTAATTAGTGCTACATTACCAAACCAACGTACTAATTCAAAATAGTACAACGCACGAAGGCAGCGTGCTTCAGCCATGTAGATGGCAGCCGGTTTATAATTTTTTTCATCATAATCACCTATTCTTTGTTGTAGTGTCTCGATGAAGTTGTTTGCGTCATAAATGGCACTATACAAATTAGCCCAAGTAGTTGCTATTTCGGTTTGAGAGCTGGTATAAGCATTTGAGGGAATAAGGCGAAGACCGTCAGTACTATTCCCTTGCACTTTTGCAATGTCACTGGGGATTGTGAAATACATTGATAAATGGAAACCATATATGCCATCTTTTACCATATTGCGATATACACCCAAAAGAACATTTTCGGCTTCCTTCGCATTTTTCATATAGTTTGTTTTTTCAATTTCTGTATAACTGGTTTCATCCAGTGAGCAAGATGAAACAGTAATAGCACAAGCTAATGTGTATAAATAGTATTTAAAATTTTTCATTGTCTTTTTTGTTTAGAATTGAACTTCTACACCAAATGTAAATACTCTGCTCTTGGGATATGCTCCCCAATCGAATCCCGGCATAAGCGGACTGCTTTTCATATTTACTTCCGGGTCGTAACCGCTATATTTGGTAAAACAGAATAAATTTTGAGCTGTACCGTATACACGTAAGCGGTTTATGTACGCTTTTCTTGTCCATTTCTTGGGGAGGGTATATCCTAATGTTATATTTTTCAGACGTAGGAATGAACCGTCTTCAATAAAGCGTGAATATAATTCATATTTGACATATCCTTTAGCAGAAGGTACGCGATTTGAAGCATGTGTCGGAGTCCATCGGTCAGCAACTTCTACCAGTTGATTGCTACGTTCGTCTTGCGATTGTGTATTGAACATACGTGTTGCATTATAAATGTCATTGCCGTATTGGAATTGGAACATGAAACTGAAATCGATGTTTTTGTAATTGAAAGTATTGGTAATACCACCATACCAGTCAGGCTGTCCGTTTCCGATAGTCGTACGATCATCAGGAGTAATAACACCATCCCCGTCCATATCTTTATATTTCACCATACCGGGTACCACTGTTTTTCCTGCGTGGGTACTGATATCTGCTATCCCAGGTTTTAATTGCATCGTTCCATTAGGAAGCATGTTGAAATCAGAAGTTTGATAAACGCCGTCAAAAACATAACCGTACATTTGTCCGAGAGAAGAACCTACGATTGAAATATAGTCATTTCCATTAAAATTACTATTGAATTTTGTTGCTGACTGTACGTAAGATGTTCCGCTTTGCAATTCTTTCAAGGTGTTTTTGATAAATGAAATATTAAAATCTGTTTGCCATGAGAAGTGGCGGGTTTTGATATTAGTAGAATTAATATTTAACTCAATACCTTTATTCTGAATTTTACCAATATTTTGCCATTGGGAATTGAATCCTGTTACATAAGCTAATTTTTGTTCGAGCAACAGATCTTTAGTATTTTTTATGAAGAAGTCTGCTGTAAAATTCAGACGATTTTGAAAAAGACCAAGATCGATACCTAAATTGGCAGTGGTGGAACCCTCCCATTTTAAATCTTTATTAGCCAGTTGTTTAGGACTTAAAACTGTGGCAAGTTGTTGACCGAGTCCATATTTACTGGATGTATATAAGTCCATAGACAGATAATTTGTGATACGGTCATTTCCTACTGTACCCCATCCCAAACGAAGTTTTAAATTTGATATTGGAGTAATATCTTTCATGAACTGTTCTTCTGATATGCGCCATGCAGCGGAGAATGACGGGAAATATCCCCATTTGTTCTTTGCTGAGAATACAGTGGAACCGTCCGAACGAATAGTTGCAGTGAATAAATAACGATTGTCAAAATTATAATTACCTCGTGCAAAGAAAGACAATTGTCTTTTATCACTTCTTGATGTAGATACACTACTGGGGGTAGCACCGATTCCTAAATTGTCATTTCCTAAATTTGCAAATGGGAAATCCTTTGCTTGACCGTAAAGTAGTTCGGAACTTCTAAATACGAATTCATGTCCTAACATTACGTCAAATGAATTTTTCTTGTTGATTTTCTTTTTGTAAGTTAATGTATTACTACTCTGCCAACGTAATTCTTTTTGCATTTGTGTGGAACCATATACGCCACCGCTTCGGTAAGCTTGGCTTGATTCTTCGCCATAGAAAAGGTCTCTTCTTGTATTAGTCGTATTGTAAGTGGCTGCAGCTTTAAATGTAAGATCCTTCATTAATTTTATGGTTAATGAAGCATTAATACCCCATAGTTCAGATTGTCTTCTATCTTTTACAGCTTCCGCTTGTTTGATAGGATTAATTTGTGAATAAGTGGCATTTTCGCTCAATTCTAATGGATCGAAAACAGAATTTAAAAGTTCTTCATTGGTCACGCTATTACCACCGGTAGGGCGGAAACGCAGTATGTTGGAGAGCATATTTAATGTTCCCCCAGTTCCAGAGGTACCGATACCTTCTTTCACCGTGTTAGCATAGTTGACGGTGGCATCGAAAGTGATGGACTTATTGATTTTTTGATTGATACGTAATTTACCGGTATTTTTCTTGTAACCACTGTTTCTAAAGATACCATTTTCATCAAAATGTGAAAAAGAAGCGGCATATTTAGTCTCTTTGGTACCACCACTGATACTGAAATCATGATTTTGAGACCAAGTCGGTTTGAATGATTCACCTTGCCAATCAATACCAGGATCGTTCAAATAATCTTCCAAGGTTTGGTGACGATAGGGAACGCCCTCTGTGTCATTACCTTCTTGATAGTAAGTTGTCCCATATTTAGATGGATTGAGTTCTACTTGCAATGCCGCAAACTCATAGCTGTTTAGCATATCTAGTTTCTTTGGGATATTACGGTAAGTTGCAGAACCATTGTAAGTGATAACAGGTTTTCCTTCTTTTCCTGATTTGGTGGTAACTAGAATTACACCATTGGCAGCGCGTGCACCGTAGATGGCAGAAGCAGAGGCATCTTTGAGTACTTGTACTGATTCAATATCCGAGTTGGCAATGTGGTCAATGCCACCAACCTCAAATCCATCCACAATATAAAGTGGAGAGGAGTCACCGTTTACTGTGCCGACACCACGAATTTTGATATCGAAACCAGAGCCTGGAGTACCATCAGATTGAGTAATTTGTACACCGGCAATCTGCCCTCCAAGAGCCTCAACCACAGAACCTGTCTTGAAGCTTTCGATAGATTTGGCTGCAACAGAAGATACAGAACCGGTTAGGTCGCTTTTCTTCATACTACCGTAGCCGACTACTACAACCTCGTCCAACATTGCATTATCCGGTTCCAACTTAATATTCAGGTTTCTTTGATTTTTGATTTTGATTTCCTGATTTTTATAACCGATATAACTGATAATTAATGTTGCATTATTATTGGCTTTAATAGAAAATTTTCCATCAAAGTCTGTTACAACTCCTTTTTGAGTATTTTTAACTTGGACTGTCGCTCCAATTAGTGGAGTCTCTGTTTCATCAATAACTACACCGTTGACTGTGATTTCTTGTCCAAATGTAGTAATTGCAATCAGGAGAGCCAAGAGGGTGAGATACCCTCTTTTGCTCAATGTGTTTACTATAAATTTATATGTATTCATTATATGAATGTTTTTGTTATTAGAATTTAGTGTCGAACCAAATAGCTATAGGGAATATTTGGTTTCCATTGCTAACATTTTTAGAATTTCCATCTTTTACAAATGTTATCTGTCCAATCATTACTCCATTAGCATAGCCTTTTTCATCTTGCCATTTATTGGGGTTAATGGTGATGGCACAATTCTTAGATGCATCTACATAACCTAATTTTTTTGCCATACTGGATGTGTCATCATAATATGATAACGGCCATTTTTGTCCGTAATTAGGAGTCTTAGGATCATAATATGAATTCCATAGTTTGTTCATGAACGATGATGCTTTACTCGGTTGTCCGTTAATATGTTCTTTAGGTCCGTTGATATTATAGTAATTGAACGTTCTTCGGTAATCAGCTATAAATAAATTAGGTTCTACGCCGGATATTGCAGGGCTAGCAGATGTTCCACCTGTACGCGGATTTACTTGGAATACAAAGGGGGTATAATTTACGGTTACTCCATCTACAGCACCTGCACAATGAATAAATACCGGAACTATCATTGTGATTTCGCCGGGTGTTCCTTTTCCGGTTGTTGCAGTTATTAGCAACATGAAGACTTTACCGTTAACCCAACCTCCATTGAAAGTAATTTTGCCGTTATTATCAATTTCTGCATAGGGCATTTCTGTCGTTTCATCTTTGCCCATAGTAGATTCTTTAATTGCCCAGTTAACCTCTGTGCCTTCTGGTATGTCCGAATCTGCAACGGAAATAGATAATTTAGATAGCTCATCCTTGGTTGTTACTCTATATTGACTTGCATAATTTCTTGCAGGAGATAAAGTCAAATTGTTTCCCCAATGTATGTATGTGAAATAGTATGGGTTTTTTTGTATGTTTAATTTAAAAGAAGTCTGTAGCTCACTTTTATTGTTTTTAGCTAATACAGTGATTGTATGTTCTCCTATAGGAATGTTGTTTCCTTTTTTAGCAGATATAGTTCCTGTAGTAGGATCGATATTCAGGTCGCTTAATTGGGCACCAAGATTGACAAATGAGTATGTTACTTCACCACCTATTATTTTATTGACGGGATGCTCAAAAGCTGTAGCTTGGATGATATTTTCTGTATCATTATAATTAAATTCGGAAATAGGTGCAATATACTCAACTATGTTTATTGTATATACATTATCAAAATCTTTGCTTCCATATTGGTTTGAAGCTGTAATTGATACATTGCAAGTTGTTCCAATTTCTAGTTTATTATCAGTTGCTAATGTGATAATTCCGGTTGTAGGCTCAATACTAATCATCGAAGTCTGAGGTGTCGTAGATTTGATAGAATAAACCAATCCATCTGTAGAACCGATAAATGTGGGGGCAGTTGATACATTTTGGGTGTTTTCTTCTGCTTTAATGGAATTGGGAGTATAAGTTAAAGATAATGGTTGAGATGTTATATCAATTTCAACCGCATTTTCAAAAATGCCTTCTTCCGCTTCTTCATCCACAATAGCAGTAGTAAGTTTTAAGTCAAGTACATATTTTCCCGGTGTAATATCGGATTTCCCTTTTGTAATGGAAATTATTCCGTCATTTGAGATTTTGAAAAAGTCATATTTTTCTATTAATTCTCCATTTTTGCGTACGTTAGTGATAATATATTTATTGATTGATATATGCTCTCCATTGGTTGTAACTTGTGCTGTTGGTAGCTCTACCGTGCTTTCACTATTAATAATGTCACCAAAGTCAACTTTTATTTTATTAGGCTCAACATAGATTCCTTCAGGGATAGCCCTCATCATATTGACAGATACAATATCTTTGAATTCATAAAAACTTCCATTGGAACGGCAGGATATGCTTAGAGCATATAAACCGACAGCAAGGTCTTTAGTGTCGGATATAGAAATAGCTCCTGTATTGGTTTCTATTTGGAAGCAATTAGTATCATATACTTCTCCATTAAGAGTAACGCGGGTAATTGCAAAATCAGACGGAGTGCCTCCGATATATGTCGGTCCGGACATATTAAAATTCATTGAAGGACCTATGTCGGTTACTCCGGCATAGAAAATTGCAAACTTTGTAGAGTCAGTTGTCTCAGGGTCTGTACACGAAACGCCCGATACACATAACCCTATCGTCATTAAGATTGCAAAGAATCTTGAAGTCAGGTTTTGTAAATTAGATTTCATTGTTCTTAGATATATTTATTAATTATAATGTATAGGATAACTCATACTTTTCTTCACCAATGTTCACTTCTACAGAAGCGCCGTTTGGATGGAACGTGCCGGCGTTCTCTTCAGTATTATCAGTGAACTTAGCGTTTATATTTAGCTTTTCAAGGTCAGCTTCTTTCTCAAATGGATAAATAACTGTGATGAAACGTGCGGCCCCGTTTGCTGGTTTTGTGATATTTACTTGGTAAAATCTACGTTGATGAGTCTTTTCGCCAAGTTTTTCGGAAACATAGGCCGTATTGTTTTCTGCGGCATATCCTTCGGTAGTTTCAACAAATGTTTTGAATAACATATTGTTGTTATCTGCAAAGATGGTGTGAGCTCCATATTGATAGCTAGCACTCTCGTCGTCAATGATAACATCATTTTTACTAGGACACAGTTTGAAGTTGAGGTTGACCGTAGGAGTAGAGCCTGTTCCATATCCTTCGTCTACAAGTATAAATATTTTTTTATCTCTTATGAAAAATATGGCACGGCGGTGAGTCAGATCGCTGTATGATTGGTTTTCAGTGACGAGAATGTCCATATTATTTTTACTTTCTTGCAATAGCAATCGTCCGTTCATATAGTTTTTAGCTATATCTTTTTTATTTCTTGTCATTGTGTTATGCATGGCTGTAGCTGCAAATGCTGCACGGTCAGCATTGCTTGAGCTTGTGCCACCGTAGGAGTACACGCCAGCATCTGGGCAGAAATTGCGTCCTTTGTGATATAATCCGAATGTGCCGTTATCTGGTTGGCAATGCCATTTGTTATCTGTATTTTTATTGTTTTTCAGAATCATCATTGTGGCATCTTTTTCCCATCCGCTACGTAGCATATAATAACCTGCGGCATCGTAAACTTGAACCAACTTTGCTGGCTTTGTCCCCTGATTTCCTTCCGTTGCCATCCATCGTATTTCTTCATCTTCGGGGAACATTTCCATATACTTCTTCAGATTTTTCAATATGACGCTTTTACTGTATGAGCTGGAACGTGTATCATTGAAATTGTCAATTGTGTAATTGGGATAAATAATATCCATGACAAATCGAGATGCTTTTTTCAACAATTCTATATAATTGGAGGGGAATAAGTCCAGTTTGTTGTTGAGCATGGCTAATTTATAGATATTGTAGAACCCGTCAACTACTCCTATATGATAAGAAGGATCTAATTCAACTTGCACTCCATCTGCCAAGAACTGTGCTGTTACTTGTTCGCTGATTTTTTGTGAGCCTTCCGTTAACCATTCGGCTGAATTCTTAAATTCAGGCATTAGCATACCTGCTGTGGTGACGGCTTGTACCTGAGTTACGTAGATATTGCTGCCATCAGTAAAGTAATTTTTACGGGTACATTCTACTTCATCAGCGAATGCAGTCAGAAAAATAGAAAGCCATTCGGGAGTAAAATTGATCGACTGGATGAAATAAGGTAAAATGTCTATTTGTGACAATACTCTTTCGGCTGGTTGAAGTCCATACCATTGTACATTGTCTTTGTTAACAATATCTTCTTCGGGGCATGGAAATGTTTTCAGCCAATCGCTGTAAACATCCATCCATGACTGAAAGTATTTTTCATCTTGTTTCACTCTGTATGCTTTTGCTTGCGGAAGCATCCATTGATGACGATGTTTTTGTGACTTGAACTCTTGATCTGTAATTTCGGCAGGGACAAAATCCCAGTCTATTTTTCCATCCTTTTTAAAAGAATAATAGATTTCATTTCCGGAGGCATCAACTGATTCTTTGAAATTACGTACATAAAAACGAAAATCTAATGCTTGGTCTGCAATATTTTGTTCTGAAGCGGTAATAGTCGGGTTGATTAAGTTTATATTCGGATTATTGATGTCAGACCTGTTTCGATAGTATTTAAGTAGCTCATGTGCTGCATAATAATACTCCTTTGCTTCATAATGTGATTTCACCTTTTCCAATCCGGGATAGTCTAGGTTGATAACCTCAAAGAGCCTTGCGTTTAGTACGTCGTTAGGCTTATTATTAGGAAGCAGTTCAATGTTTGTACTATCTCCTGTGGAAAGGATTTCGTCATCATCTGTGCATCCTGTAAATGCAATCAGTGAGAACGCGCAAATAAAGAAGATGTTCTTCATACTTTATTAGGTTTTAATTATTAAAAGTTATATTTTACTGTTTGCAAATGTAGTCTGTTTATTTATTATGATTAGGCTGTGTTGTTTAAGCTTTGTTCAAAAATGATTTTTTTGATATTAAATTTGTAGAATCATATATTACTTCTGTTTAAAAAGTCTGTTATAACTCTGATAACAGGCTTATTATGTGCCATAATGTAATTTATACCTATTATACTTACAAAATAGCTTTTGTACATTTTTAGATGTCTTATTGGATGATTTTTAGTCCAAAATAGTTTTTGGAAGTATGGGGAATCGGGGAGATAATAAACTCCGGTTCTTCTCCTTTTGGGGAAATGAACACCTCTTCTCCTTTCTTTAAATCAATCTGGTAAGTATTGTTTTCGAGTGGCTGTATTGTGAAGTCTCTTTCTCCTTTAAAGATAGGATTAACTATATCAGTCGTTATAATACAAGGCTCCCCTGCCAGGCTTTTTATATGGATAAATTGTGTCTTTCCCTTTTTTCTGCTGGCAGATACTTTGAACGCCCCTTCTGTACGCAGGCCGGAATATGTTATGTCTTTCCATGCATCTGGAATAGCCGGGAAAATACGGATTTTCCCACCCCAACTTTGTAATAGCATGTCGTGAATACTTTGAGCACCGGATAGGGGTGTCTCAATAACTGGACCGCTTTCCTTGTACATGGTAGTAGTGCTAAGGAATTTGCCGAATAATTTGTTCAAATAAGATAATGCGTCATTTCCTTTTCCAATAGCAGAAGATATAGAAGAAGCACCTGTACATGAGTAGCCCAAGAGCGCTTTGGGTTTGCTTTGCCAAAAAGCGAGTGATTTCTCAATCGTTTCAATATCGCCTGGCTGTTCTTTATTGATAAGATATAGGGGATAGATGGCAAGTAAGTGTGAATAATGCCTGTGCGAGAAAGCATATGGCATGTCCTTCCCAATAAGCAATCCTTTTTCATCCATAGGGTAAGGAGTGAGATTCTGAAGAACATCTTTCCAAGTTTCAGCCAATGGGTCCTGAATATTCAGGCGTTGGGCTGATTCCAGTAATGTTTGGCATCCCCAACGTAAGAGTGCAAGGTCAAAATTACAATCTTCCGTAGTGTCATACTCGGGAGAATAGGTTGCCGGAAGATGAAGTTTTCCATCTTCTCCTTTTTTAAGAAAATGCAGGTAGTAGTTGATTGACTCTTTCAATAAAGGGAATAATTTGTTTCGTAGAATATCATCGTCCATTTTATGGCGATAAATAAGCCAGAGGTTATGGCAAGCCCATGGTAACAGACCTACCTGCGCTTTACCTTTTCCGGGAATACCGACCTCTGTAGTCATACATTCCAAATTGGAAGCGACTCCTATTCCTAATGAATTGTGGCGATAGGTCGGATTAATATTGAGACGTAACTGGTCTATATGATTGTAAAGTGCATTTTCTAAAGAGGTTGCGAGATCTAAATGGTCGGAAGCGTTCAGTGCCCAGTAGGTGAGTTGTACATTGAGATTCCACCAGGCATTTGGCCAGGGAGTTTCAGTCAGCCACGGACCTGTATTGTCTATTAGGGCACGGTCACCACGGGTGGCAGATGCTAGTTTGTACATTTGAATCCAATAAAAGTTTTCTTTTTGTGCTTCCGGCAATGTAATGAAACTGCTAGGATAAAAAGAGTTCCACCATTTACGATGTGTCCTTTGCATGGATGGATAGCCTTCACGTATAGCTTTTCGGATTTCTGTTTTACATATTTCACCCGAATTGTTTTGAGGATATGTATGTGTGAGGTTTATCCACAAAGTGCGCTCTTTTTTAGTCGAATGAGTTTCTTTCCAGCCTACTGTTGTCTCACCGCCTGCCGATAACTTCTGGATTGATAAATTGATATCTCCTTTTCGGTTGATTACCGGTGCAGGGTTGAGTGCATAGTCTTTAGGGATTTTATTGGTTTGTCCCCGTCTTTTAAAGAGCAGATAGCGTGGGCTGTTAGCTTCTGCGGCTACCCATTCCCATTTGAAGTCGTGTTCTTCCCCTTCTGTTGTTGCTTTTATTGCTATTACCATATCATTAGCATGAACAAAGGTTTGTAGATGGATAATACCTTTGGTGGTGATAATATCTGTTGATGCTTCGGCATTCCAAAGGTCAAGGCGCATTTTGCCGCTGATAATTTCTCCTTTAGGATGTAGGGCAAAGTATCCGGTAAGTAGTCGGGGAATTCCGAATACATCTCTTTGGACGCGGTGGTCATGTACATCACAATTGCCGGTTTCCAGACGCAAGTAATTTTTTCCGGGTTCTTTATAAATCATTAATCCTAATCTGCCATTACCAAGATAAGCCGATTCGTACCAATATTCAGGCAGTTTTTCCCATACCATATCTTGGCGGCTCATAAATTCAGGCCAATTAATATTTTGTTTAAGACTGATTGGCTGGGAATTAATTGATACAATACAGATAAAAGTAAAAATCACATAAGTGTAAAGTCTGTTTTTATTATTCATGGTATGACTTTGTTTGGGAGAATTTGATAATTATTATATGTTCTTTATGCAAATATATGGGAGAAAGTTGCCTTGTTGTTATTAGTTTTATTGAATAGTATATCAATTTTGTGTAATGATTCTGCTTGAAACCGATTTCTTTCCCTAAATGATGCAGAAGTATTAATGACTTCAACTAATTGAATTAGATAACTTATACTATCTTTTTAGTGATTTCATTTTAATTGAGATAATCGGTACTATAATCTATTAATGATAAAAAATAGATGATGATTGTTGGTAATGTTTTGATAATCAGTGATTATTTGGAAGGTGTCTTTAGGCTGATTATAAATCTTTTGTATATCATAATGTAAACACTTTATCTTGGTCAATTCATAAAATGAGTAAAACTGTGCGGGAATGAGCTGAATGAACCCAGTCGGAAGATTATATATGATTGTTCGAGAATATCGTGTAGCGTTCCACTGTCTTAGGATCGGGGTCACATAATTAGCCTCTTTTATTTAAGAACAAATTTCAAGCTTTTTTTCTTCAAATCCCTAAATATCATGATTTTTATGGATTCTATTCCGTAAAAATCATGATATTTAGGGATTTGCGTTGTTGTTTATTTATCCCTTTGCCTTCTTAATATACTCCGTAGGCAAGCATCCGAAATACTTTTTGAAACTCGTAGCAAAGTAAGACGGTGTATTGAATCCTACCATTGTGCTGACTTCTGCTATTGTATAACGGCCATCCTTCAGTAGTTTTGCCGCTTCATTGAAACGAATCTTGCGTATAAAGTCGATAGTCGATTCACCTGTGATAGCTTTCAATTTGAGGTGCAGATTAGAACGGCTCATATTCATTTCTCTGGCGAACTCGTCGGTAGAGAATTCAATATTATCCATATTCTTTTCTACGATGGCAACGGCACGTTTCAATAAAGCTTCATCCATGGCGTTGAACGTAATCTTTTCCGGTTCCACTTCCAGAGATTTGGAATACCGTTCAAGCATACGCCTGCGGGTACGCATCATATTCTGTATCTTCGTAGTCAGGATAGCCAGTGAGAACGGTTTCGGGATATAATCATCTGCTCCCATTTGCAGACCTTCCATCTGATCTTTGGTTTCGCTTTTGGCAGACAGGATAATCACAGGAATGTGACAGGTACGAATATTCTGCTTCACATTCTTGCATAGCTTGATACCATCCATCACAGGCATCATGACATCAGTCACAATAATGTCCACTTCATTCTCTTTCAGCTTTTCCAGGGCTTCTTCACCATTTCCAGCTTCCAGTGTATTGAAAAGTTCGGCAAGTCCGCTACTTAGATAATGGCGGATTTCATTATTGTCTTCTACGATAAGAATCGTACCACGTTTCTTGTCACCGGTTTCGATCGTTTCGTTTTCTACTTTTTCCGTATCAATGAAATACATCTCTTTCGAGTTGGTAGAATAAACTTGGTCCTCCTCATTTTTAGCGTCATTAGAAGCTAATTCGGAAGATTTGTAGATGTTTATATCCTGTGGCAGATAAACAGAGAAAGTACTGCCTTTGCCTTCTTCACTGTCTAACTCAATACGTCCGTGATGCAGTTCCACCAAACGTTGTACCAATGACAGTCCGATACCACTTCCTACGTGCTCACTCTCTATCTGATAGAAACGTTCGAATATTTTCCCCTGCTTGTTGATAGGAATACCAATACCGGTGTCACTAACTTGCAGTACCAGCCAATTGTTTTCCTCTTTCAACGTAACAGTAATGCTTTGCCCGCTTTCTGTATATTTGAAAGCATTTGAAAGCAGGTTATTAACGATCAGTTCCAGATAATTCGGATCGAAAAGTTCCTCTTTTTCTTCCAGTTCGGAGTGGAGAGTATAAGTAATCTTCTTGTGGCGTGCCAGTTTATCGTAGAACAAGAAATTATCCTGTATCAGTTGATGCGCATTCTCTTTCTTTACTTTCAGCTCGAAAACTCCCAATTCGGCACGGCGATAATCCATCAACTGGTTGACAAGATGCAACAGACGATTGGCGTTGCGTTGGATATATTCCAGTTGGTTACGAGTCCAGCGATCACTAATCTTATTGATTATTTCTTGTAAAGGAGCTAAGATGAGAGTTAACGGCGTGCGAAGCTCGTGCGAAATATTGATGAAGAAACGCATCTTCATCTGGTTGATTTCTTCTTGATGCTCCTTGTCCCTGCGTTCAAGTTCCAGTTCCGCTTCCATACTCTTACGCATCCAGAAGAAGCGGAAGACGAAAGTGATAAACCCGATAAAAGTGGCGAGGAAAATCATGATTGCCCACCAGGTCTTGTACCAGATAGGGAGAACTATGATTTCCAACATTGTAGGTACAGTATTCCATTTTCCGTCACTATTGGCAGCTTTTACCAAAAAGTGATAAGTGCCTTGTGGCAGGTTGGAGTAGGAGACAGTACGTTTATCTGTCAGATAATACCACTCTTTGTCATATCCTTCCAGTTTATAAGCGAAAGTGTTATGTTGTCCGGAAATATAATTGGATACTACAAATTCAATCGTGAAAGCAGTTTGCCATGATTTCAGGGTGATACTTTCTGTTTCATTGATATTTTTAGTCAGGATACCAGTTTCATCATCCGGACGAACTGTCTTGTTAAACAGTTGAAGTTTAGTGATAACTACCGGAGGCGTATAAGGGTTATCCAGCAACAGTTCCGGGCGGAAAGTAGTGATCCCGTTGATACCCCCGAAATACATTTGACCGCTTGAAGTACGGCAGAACGAAGAAGTATTAAACTGATTACTCTGTAATCCGTCGGATTCCGTAAAATTACGGAACCTCTCTGTTTCCGGATTGAAACAGGAAATACCACGGTTGGTACTTACCCAAAGACGTCCGAAAGTATCTTCCAGAATACCATATACCACATTATTAGGCAAACCGTTAGCCGTAGTATATCGTTTGATTTTCTTTTCTTTCTCATTAAAACAGTAGAAGCCTTCACGCGTACCTACCCAAATGATACCGTTGGCAGCCTCGTAAATGCAATTGGTAAACGTCTTTGTTACAGATGATTCCGGCAGAATAGGCACCTTTTCTATCTCGATTCCTTCCTGCTGAAAGACAGATATACCTTCCTCACCCCCGACCCAAAGCCGTTTATGGGAATCTCTGAACAGGATTGTGATTCGTTGTGAAGTAAATGGAGTACCGTCCTTTTCCTTATCAATGGTGGTAAAACTCTTTTTTTCCGGGTTAAAACTAACCAGAGCACTTAATGTCCCCAATAAGAGATTCCCCCCTTTGTCAGGAAGAATTGCATATACATTCTCATTCACCAACTGGCTGTTCAGCTGATTGAAACTTTCCATTTTTCCACTGTTTCGATGGAGAACAGTCAGTCCGCCGGCATGTGTCCCTATATATACAAGTGATTTTTGTTCATCTACATATACGGCTTTGATATTGTTGGAACCAATACCGATTTCCCGTTCGTCTTCCTGTAAGATATAGTGCGTAAACTGTTGCGTCTTTGTATTATATAGATTCAAACCGCCATCATTCGTTCCTATCCATAAATTCTTATCCTTATCTTCCGTAATGCAGCTGACTACGTTATCGCTTAGAGAATTCTTATAGGGAATACGCTGGATATTCTTGAATCTGTTGCGGATAGGATGGTAATAGTTCAATCCCCCGAAATAGGTTCCAAGCCACATACCTCCTTGCGAATCCATAAAGATACTGCGAACCGAACGTTGTGACAAACTGCCGTTTTCTACCGGACTGCTACTGTAGGAAACGAAAGAATCGCTTCCTTCATGATAAATGTTTAGATCATTGAACGTTCCTATCCATAAGCGATTTTGCGAATCCAGTGCCAGAGAGCGGATATAATTGGAACTGATACTTTTAGGATTGGAAGAAGAATGATGGTAAGCCTTGACCTCTTTCGTTTTCGGGTTGAGCAGAAGCAGACCGGCTCCTTCGGTAGCTACCCATATACGGGTAGGAGATTGCTGCAAAATGGCTTGAATCTGTTTTGTTTCCGTTATCGGAGTAATCTTTTCCAGTTTCTTTTGAGGAATGGAATAGCTGTAAAGCCCGTCGACCGGGGTACCGATATAGATAATATCCCCCTGTCTGTAAAGAGCTGAAGCTATAAGCTTGTGCATAGCGGTACTAAAAGAATCATCAACGAATCGTGATTCTTTAATATCGAACATAGTCAGACCTTCTTGTGTGCTTATAAGCAACTGTTCCGGTGAGATTTCTGCAATACCATTGATTTGTTGCCGTTTGCCTTTTTTCTCGTAGAAGAAATTTCTGAATTTGTCTTTTTCTTCGTCATAATATGACAAACCATCCCGCGTACCGATCCAGACACGTCCCTGACTGTCAGTTTTTACGATTCGTGAAATGTCATTAGCAATACTGTTCGGATCCTCTTCATTATGTTGATAAACTGTAAATGAATACCCGTCATACTTGTTTACTCCATCATAGGTCGCGAACCACATATTACCTCTTTGGTCCTGATCGATAGAAAATACGGTGCTTTGTGACAATCCTTCGTTAATAGAAATATAAGAGAAGTTAATTTGCTCCGGAACTTCAGAAAAAACGCAATTAACCCCTATACATAGAAAGAGTAGACAGATTGTTGTTTTTTTAAGGCTGTTCATTATTAGTTCATAAGATTAATAATGGCATCAAAGATAGCAAAATCTTTTATATGGAGGTATTCAATAGAGAGAAAGTAAATATAGGGAATGAAAAAATACCACCGATTATACAGATTAGCACGGATTTTTATATCGACAATCTTCGAATTACAATTAAATCTGTGTTAATCTGTGTAATCGGTGGTGAAACTTGAAACTGGTAGGTAATTTATTTAGCTAAATCTCCTATCTCGTCTAAATTCTTCTGAATATCTTCGTCATTCAATGTATAATTCACCAGATCACCGGCCAAATACTTATCATAAGAAGCCATATCGATCAGACCATGACCCGAAAGATTGAAAAGAATCACTTTCTCTTCTCCTGTCTCCTTACATTTGTTAGCTTCGCGGATAGCCGCCGCAATAGCGTGGCTGGATTCGGGAGCCGGAATAATACCTTCAGACTGCGCAAACAGACAACCGGCTTCGAAAGACTCCAGTTGCTGTATATCTACCGCTTCCATCAGATTATCTTTGAGCAACTGTGAAACGATTACACCTGCGCCGTGATAACGAAGCCCACCAGCATGGATATGAGCAGGAGCAAAATTATGTCCCAAAGTGAACATCGGCAGCAATGGAGTATATCCGGCTTCATCACCGAAGTCATATTGGAACTTACCACGTGTCAGTTTCGGACAAGAAGCAGGTTCGGCAGCAACGAAACGAGTCTTTTTCCCTTCCTGTATGGTGTGGCGCATGAACGGGAAAGAGATACCTCCGAAGTTGGAACCACCTCCGAAGCAACCGATCACGATATCCGGATATTCGCCCGCCATTTCCATTTGTTTTTCAGCTTCCAGTCCGATAATAGTCTGGTGGAGAGTCACGTGGCTAAGTACGGAACCGAGCGTATATTTACAGTTGGGAGTCATTTGTGCCAGTTCGATAGCTTCCGAAATAGCAGTTCCCAATGAACCTTGATAAGTGGGGTGTTTAGTCAGAATATCTTTACCGGCGCGGGTAGACATAGATGGAGAAGGAGTGACCTGTGCTCCGAAAGTTTGCATGATGCTGCGGCGGTATGGTTTTTGTTCATAACTGATTTTTACCTGATAAACGGCAGCTTCCAGGCCGAAAACCTTGGCTGCGTAAGAAAGAGCGGCTCCCCATTGTCCGGCACCAGTTTCAGTGGTAATGTTGGTAACTCCTTCTTCTTTACAATAATAAGCTTGTGCCAATGCAGAGTTCAACTTATGCGAACCGATAGGGCTTACGCTTTCGTTCTTAAAATAGATATGAGCCGGAGTGCCGAGTGCTTTTTCCAAACCATAAGCACGAACCAGCGGAGTGCTGCGGTAGTACTTGTACATTTCACGCACTTCTTCCGGTATTTCGATCCATGCATCCGTCTGATTTAGCTCCTGATGACACAGCTTTTTTGCGAAAATCGGATATAAATCTTCTGCTTTCAGCGGTTGTTTGGTTCCCGGGTGCAACGGAGGCATAGGCTTGTTCACCATATCGGCCTGAATGTTGTACCAGTAATGTGGAATTTCTTCTTCCGGTAGAATATACCGTTTTCTTTTTTCACTCATAATATTGTAGTTTTTTAGTTTTCTGTTGCCAAAAGTAGTCAAATTTTTAATATTCAGAAAATTTTGTCAACAAAGAATCGTGTTTGATTGTTATTTTAGTTAAGTTTGCACGACCCTGTTAAAAAAGATGATATGAAGATTTATCATAAGTTTTTATTGTATCAGAATAAACTCCTAAAACCCTATGTGCGTATCTTGTTAGGGCTGGTAGAAGCACTCACCTATCTGGCGTCATTATTATTGATTGTCGGAGTAGTATATGAACATGGCTTTCCCTTGTCTATTGATGAAGTGGCGAATTTACAGACATTGTATAAAACTGTCTGGATCATCTTTCTGATTGATGTAACTTTACATATCTCGCTGGAATACCGGAATACCAAAAAACAATACCGGCGATTAGCTTGGATCTTGAGTGGATTGTTATATTTCACGTTAGTACCTGTTATATTCCATCGTCCGGAAGAAGAAGGAGCTATTTTGCATATTTGGGAATTCTTACATGGGAAGTTTTATCATCTTTTGTTATTGTTAGTCCTTTCTTTCCTCAATCTGTCCAATGGGCTGGTGCGTCTGTTAGGACGGCGTACCAATCCGTCTTTGATATTGGCAGTCAGTTTTATGGCTATTATTCTGATTGGAGCAGGCTTGTTGATGCTTCCGCGCTGCACGGTAAATGGTATCACCTGGGTAGACTCTTTATTTACCGCTACCAGTGCCGTATGCGTTACAGGCTTGGTACCGGTAGATGTGTCTACTACATTCACCACTTCGGGATTAGTTGTCATTATCCTGTTGATTCAGATTGGCGGATTGGGAGTGATGACATTAACCAGTTTCTTCGCCATGTTCTTCATGGGGAATACTTCCATCTACAACCAGCTTGTTGTGCGTGATATGGTTAGTTCCAATTCATTAGGTTCTTTGCTGTCTACTTTATTATATATATTAGGCTTTACCTTAGTGATTGAAGGGATCGGTATGGTTTCGATTTGGTTTAGTATTCACGGAACGTTGGGAATGACCCTGGAAGGAGAGTTGGGTTTTGCTGCTTTCCATTCTATTTCAGCTTTTTGTAATGCGGGTTTTTCTACGCTTTCCGGCAATTTAGGAAATCCGATGGTGATGACTAACCATAATTGGTTGTTTATTACCGTTTCTCTATTGATTATCTTTGGTGGTATCGGTTTCCCCATCCTTGTCAATTTCAAGGATATTGTATTGTATCACCTCCGTCGTTTCTGGAAATTGATTCGTACCCGCAAACTGGATCGGCATAAAATGCAGCACCTCTATAACCTGAATACGAAAATCGTGTTAATCATGACTTTCTTGCTTTTATTAATCGGCACATTGGCTATTGCTGCTTTTGAGTGGAATGGTTCTTTTGCCGGTATGCCTGTGGCAGATAAGTGGACACAAGCTTTCTTTAATGCCACTTGTCCGCGAACAGCCGGTTTCAGCAGTGTCGACTTGGCATCATTGAGCGTGCAGACATTGTTGGTTTATCTATTCTTGATGTGGGTGGGCGGTGGATCACAGTCCACGGCAGGTGGTGTGAAAGTAAATGCTTTTGCGGTCGTAGTTCTGAATCTTGTAGCCGTATTGCGTGGCACTGAACGAGTGGAAGTGTTCGGCAGAGAATTGTCTTACGATTCAATCCGGCGTTCCAATGCAACAGTAGTCATGTCATTGGGAGTCTTATTCATTTTTATTTTTACATTGAGCATACTCGAACCGGGTGTTTCCATTATGGCATTGACTTTCGAATGTGTCTCTGCGCTTAGTACCGTAGGTTCCAGTCTGAATCTGACCCCTCATTTGTGCGACGCAAGCAAACTATTGGTGTCTTTGTTGATGTTTATTGGTCGTGTGGGGTTAATAACATTGATGTTGGGAATCGTCAAACAGAAAAAGAATACAAAATACCGTTATCCGAGTGATAACATCATAATAAACTAAAGCTATGAAGTATATTATTATTGGTTTAGGAAATTACGGCCATGTGTTGGCGGAAGAACTGTCCGCCTTGGGACACGAAATTATAGGTGCGGATATAAGCGAAAGTCGTGTAGACTCCATCAAAGATAAGGTTGCTACAGCTTTTGTCATTGATGCCACTGACGAACAATCATTATCAGTGTTGCCATTGAATAGTGTGGATATAGTTATTGTAGCGATTGGAGAGAATTTTGGTGCGTCGATACGAGTCGTTGCCCTGTTGAAGCAGAAAAAGGTTCCCCGTATTTTTGCCCGTGCTATTGATGCCGTACATAAAGCAGTGCTTGAAGCTTTTGATCTGGAACGAATCCTGACTCCGGAAGAAGATGCTGCCCGCAGCCTGGTACAACTGCTCGACTTCGGTACTAACATGGAAGGATTCCGCATCGATCAGGATTATTATGTTGTGAAGTTCACGGTTCCGGAGAAATTTGTAGGATATTTTGTGAATGAGTTAAACCTGAATGAAGAGTTTCATTTAAAAATGATAGGATTGAAACGGGCGAATAAGATCATCAACAGCCTGGGTATCTCTCTGACCGAGCTTCATGTGAAGAATGAATTACCGGGAAATGAGAAAGTGGAAGAAGGAGACGAATTGGTCTGCTACGGCAGGTATCGTGATTTTCAGGCCTTCTGGAAAGCTATTTAGCTAGAGTACTTATAACGTCGCTTTTATTGAGCACAAGTGAGCAAGTTTCGGAGATAGTTGTATGAAGAAACCCATCGGACTTCTTTTCAGTGAAGAAATCCGGTGGGTTTGTTATATGCTGAAGCGTATGCCTTATTTCGTCTGAATACGAATATTTCCGGCTTTCACTCCGTTTGCTTTTACTGTAAATACAATCTCTCCGGCAGTTTCACCGGCTTGCAGGATAGCTGTCAACATGCCGTTGAAAGCATGCATCTTCGGAAGATGGAATTGTTCAAGGTTCGTCGGATCGCCATTGGCGGCAGCACGATATTTACCTGTTCCCTTTACCGAGAAATTTATCTGACGATTATCGGCTGGGCAGAGGTTACCGTCTTTGTCTACTACTTTAACAGTCACATAAGCCAGATCTTTTCCATCTGCAGTCAGTTCGTTACGGTTGCTTACCAGTTCGATGTGATGAGGCTTTCCGGCAGTACGGACTACTTTTTCAGCTACCGCTTTTCCGTTTTTGTCGTAGGCTACTACTTTCACTTCACCCGGTTCGTACTTTGTATCCATCCACATCAGGCGATAGCGGTTCTTTAGCGAACTATTATTCTTGCTTTGTTTTCCATAACTTTTGCCATTGATAAACAATTCGGCAGTAGGATAATTAGTGTACACAAAAATGGGAGTCACTTCACCTTCACGTCCCGGCCAGGTCCAGTGAGGCAGGATATGTAAGGTTTCCGCTTCCTTGTTCCACACGCTACGGTAAAGATAATAGCGGTCTTTTGGTAAACTGGCAAGGTCGATGATACCAAACATTGAACTGTGGTTAGGCCATGAATCCGTATCGTATGGTGACGGTTCACCCAGATAATCGAATCCGGTCCATACGAACTGTCCGATGGTCCAATGATGATCGTCAGCTAATGCAAAGTCCTCGTCCGGAATATTCGACCAGGGACAAACCTCCACATCGTATGAAGAGCATTGATGATCTTCATATTTGGCCCCTTTCTTATCCTCCACCGGGAACTTGTATACGCCGCGTGAGCTGACAGTAGAAGCCGTTTCGCTTCCCAGAATCAGATTCTGCGGGAGTTGGTCGTATGACTCCTGATAGCGTTGCGTACGGTAATTAAGTCCCGGAATGTCAATCATTGCTGCAAATCCGTTGGCAAGTACACAACTCACCTGGTCCATTCCGCAAGTGACAGGACGTGTAGGATCTTCACGATGGCAGATATCCTGCAGGAATTTGGCCACTTTATAACCGACAGGACTGCATTGAGTCGGTACTTCGTTACCGATACTCCACATAATGACGCAAGGGTTATTCCGATAATTATGAAGCATATTTATCATATCACGTTCCGCCCATTCATCGAAGTAGCGGTGATAACCATTTTCACATTTGGCGATATCCCATTCATCGAACGGTTCGATCATCATCATAAATCCCATTTCGTCACACAACGCAACGAGTTCGGGAGTCGGCATATTATGAGAAGTACGGATCGCGTCGCATCCCATATCTTTCAATAGCGTAAGCTGATGACGCAGTGCTGCAACATTGATCGCGGCACCCAACGGACCTAAATCGTGGTGATTACATACACCCTGAAATTTACGGTGTTTCCCGTTCAGGTAGAACCCTTTGTCGGCAATGTATTCAATGCTGCGGATACCGAAACGTGTGGTGTAAGTATCTACCAGTTTATCATCCGCATAAATTTTAGAGACAGCCTTGTAAAGCGACGGACTTTCCGGCGACCAGAGTTCGGGTGCGTTTACAATAAAATTTTGTTCAAAAGGTTGTCCGTGATTGATGCGGCTTGTATTCTCTTTCCGGGTAACAACTTTACCTTCCGGAGAAAGAATTTCCGTCTCTACACGGATGGCTGTTTTCTCACCGGCATTGTCTATCTTCGTTTGGAGACGTACGGCTGCAAAATCCTTGTTGACGTGAGGAGTTGTGATTTGCGTTCCCCATACAGGTACATGGATTTTGTCAGTCACAATCAGGTGTACATTGCGATACAGACCTGCTCCCGGATACCAGCGCGAAGATTGCGGACGGTTTTCCAAACGCACGGCAAGCGTATTGTTTTTACCGTCTTTATTCAATAAGGAAGTCACATTACAGTGAAAAGAATTGTAGCCGAAAGGCCAGAAACAAGCTTCTTTTCCGTTGATGTAGACACGCGCTTCACTCATGGCACCGTCAAAAAGTAGTGTCACTTCTTTGTCGGCAGGGGCGTCAAAACTGGTACGATACCATCCGGTACCTACATAAGGAAGACCGCCGGTACGTCCTGTCTTCAAGGAAGCTTTTTTCTCAAAGTTCTGTGTCACTGCTACGTTTTGGAGGTCATTGTTCATGTCGAATGGACCAAAAATCGCCCAGTCGTGTGGAATAACAACCGATTCCCATTTAGTGTCATTGAACTCCGGCTGACTGGCCTCTTTAAAATCTCCTTTACTGAATTTCCAGTTCTTCTCCAGCAGTGCCTCACTGCGTTGCGCTTGCATAGTGCAGGCGGCGCCCATCAAAAGTACAGTTACTAACTGTTTGGGGTGTTTCATGTTCATTTTTACTTTTCAGGTATAAAATATTTTGGATTCGGCGTAAAGTTATAAAAAAGGATTCAATAATCTTATCTCTTGAAAGCATTAAATGCACTGGCCGGTTTGCCACTGTTGTCAAGCCCCCCTTTGTGATAGCCTTTCCATTCCTTCTTTCCTTCAAATGTAGGAAAAATGTCGGTTACACTTGTAAATATCCCGCTCTTTTTGTTCCTTTGCCATCTATTTATAAACAGAAAACTTACGTATGAGAAAACTAATTTATTTGCTTTTGTTGCCGTTGGCGGTGGCTGTGACTGCATGTGGCGGTAAAAAAGGATCTTCAGATAATCAGTCGCTGCTGGCAAGAATAGACAGTATAGATGCTCACGGATTGCAGCGTATGCAGACGTCTAAGAGCGAAACTAACTTTAAATTCAAAGGAAAAGATTATCATTCCTTTGTTTCACGTACTCCGGACGAAAGTCTGCCTCATGTAACAAATGAGATGGGAGATACTTATGTCGATAATAAAATAGTGCTGCACCTGACACGCGGTAACGAAACGGTATTGAACAAGACATTTACCAAGAATGATTTTTCATCCGTAGTCGATGCAAAATTTCTCTCGAAATCTATATTGGAAGGAATTGTATACGACAAGACCACTCCGCAGGGCATTGTATATGCCGCAAGTGTTTGTTATCCGCAGACAGATTTGTATATGCCGCTTTCTATAACGATCACTGCTGATGGAAAAATGAGCATACAGAAAGTCGATATGCTTGAAGAAGATTTGAACGATGAAGCACCCAATTAAGCCTCCAGGCAGGTGTTGACAGCAAAATTACACAAATGTGAAAACATTTGAGACAAACGAAAGGCAACCGATGAGGTTGCCTTTCGTATTTTTGCACCGTCAACAAACTTAATATCGAATAGAATGAAGAAAAGCATTTTTATTATTTGCGTGCTGGCATCAGGATGCACGGCGATGGCTGAACAAGTCGAGAAACCCGGTCCGGCTATAGAAACACAGACTTTGGTGCCACTGACCGAGCGTGTAAATGTACAGGCAGATTCGGCATGTGTCAATCAGATTATAGATGGTTGCTGGGTAGCAGTCGGAGCTAAAAAAGCGCATGCCATTCAACGTGATTTCAACCTTATGTTCAACGGAAAACCTTCTTATCGTTTTGAACTGAAAGAAGATGATAACACATTATCCGGATATGCAGCGGGGGAAACAAAAGGGCGTGCGGAATTTTCTTATTGTTATGCAACTTCCGATGATTTCAAAGGCAAACCAGCCGATACATATAAGAAAGCACAAATAATGAAAACTGTATATCATCATGGAAAAGGTATTTGTCCGCAAGGTGCTTCCCGCGATTATGAGTTTTCGGTATATATCCCTTCTACATTAGGCAGTGATGTTTCCACCATTTTTGCTCAATGGCATGGAATGCCGGATCGTACTTTGGTACAGACTCCACAGGGTGAAGTGAAGAAACTGACAGCTGATGAGTTCATGGAACTGGACAAGACTACTATTTTTAAGAAAAACATGGGATACGAAAAGAAACCCAAGCTGGACAAGCAAGGTAATCCGGTGAAAGACAAACAAGGCAATCCCGTTTATCAAGCCGGAAAGGCTAACGGATGGCTGGTGGAACAAGGTGGCTATCCTCCATTGGCATTCGGATTTTCAGGCGGATGGTTTTACATCAAAGCAAATTCCGACCGTAAATGGCTGACTGATAAAGACGACCGTTGCAACGCAAATCCGGAAAAGACACCGGTTATGAAACCTGTGACATCTACATATAAAGCATCGACCATTGCTTACAAAATGCCTTTCGCCGATTTTCCGAAAGATTGTTGGATTACATTCCGTATTCATATCGATTGGACAGTCTATGGCAAAGAGGCGGAAACAATTGTAAAGCCGGGTATGCTCGATGTACAGATGGACTATCAGGAAAAAGGGAAAAAGGTTAATAAACACATTGTAGACAATGAGAAAATCATGATTGGACGTAACGACGATGATGGTTATTACTTTAAGTTCGGTATCTACCGCGTAGGTAATAGCACGAAGCCGGTATGTTACAATCTGGCAAACTATTCAGAGAGGTAATTAGTCAGAAGGTAGAAAGAGAGTGATATCCGGATGTCCGTTTAGTGGGCATCCGGATATTTTTTTATAGGTTAATAATCTGAAAAAATAATATCGCATTTGTCAAGTGTGCTTCAATTCTGCAAAAAGATTTGTTTTTTTGTTGCTTGCCAAATGGTATAATATATAAAATTATTAGTGATGCAAATGATGAACAAAAATGGATTTAACCGGTGTGCGGAATTCTACATCGGTCGTTTGCGGAAGGAGGGACGGTATTCTACGGCGCATGTCTACAAGAATGCCCTCTTTTCTTTCAGCAAATTTTGCGGCACGTCTAATGTGTCGTTCAGACAGATCACCCGTGAACGTTTACGACGTTACGGCCAGTATCTTTATGAGTGTGGCTTGAAGCCCAATACGATTTCTACGTACATGCGTATGCTTCGTAGTATTTATAACCGTGGAGTGGAAGCGGGCAGTGCGCCATACGTTCCGCGACTGTTTCATGATGTCTATACAGGTGTGGATGTCCGCCAGAAAAAGGCTTTGCCTGCTACGGAATTGTATAAGCTTCTGTATGAGGATCCCAAATCGGAACGTTTACGTCGTACGCAAGCTATTGCCGCCCTGATGTTCCAGTTTTGCGGAATGTCATTCGCTGATTTAGCCCATCTGGAGAAATCGGCACTCGATCAGAATGTGTTGCGATACAATCGTATCAAAACTAAAACTCCAATGAGCGTGGAAGTGCTGAATACGGCAAAGGAAATGATTAACCAGCTCCGTAGCAAAGAAGATTCTCATCCTGACTGTCCGGATTATCTGTTTGATATTCTTCGTGGGGATAAAAAACGGACGGATGAAAGAGGTTACCGGGAATATCAGTCCGCTCTCCGTCGATTTAATAATTCTCTGAAGGACCTGGCAAGAACCTTGCATTTGCAATCTCCCGTCACTTCCTATACGCTTCGTCATTCTTGGGCAACGACTGCGAAGTATCGGGGAGTCTCCATTGAAATGATTAGTGAATCATTGGGGCACAAATCTATAAAAACGACACAAATCTACTTGAAAGGCTTTGGACTAAAAGAACGTACGGAAGTAAATAAAGGGAATTTATCTTACGTTAGAAATTGCTGTGTAAGTGGTGATAGAATAGTAAAGTGTTGATAATTAGAATTAAACTATGTGTGTTACTTCTTAGGTAACGGAATTAAATTTGACGCAAAGATAGACAAAAACACGAATAGAAAGCAAATATTCCTCCACTTTTTTTCGTTTTATCTGAAACATAGAGCAAAAAACTATCCGAACATGAAATAACCTTATTTCCATGCTCTATACTTTTTATTGCCTAATCTCTAGATTTTTCCCGTTGAGTATTAGGCCTTTCCACATTCTACGCCTTTGTCATGTGCGTGATTTCTATTTTCATCATAATGTACGTTTCGTGTATGTGTTATCCGTTACCTAAGAAGTAACGGAATCACATGGGGTAAAAAAATATGATTTTAACGAAACCAAAATCAGTAAATGCCGGGCCTATTAGTGGGACAGGGGAAGGCGTAGCACACTCAAAACGCTGGTATGTAGCACTCGTTCGAATGCATCATGAGAAGAAAGTTGCCGAGCGTTTGTCTAAGATGGGAATTGATTCTTTTGTTCCCGTTCAGCAACAGATCCATCAATGGAGCGACCGTCGAAAGATGGTTGATACAGTCTTGCTTCCCATGATGGTTTTTGTTCATGTCAATCCAAAAGAGCGTATGGAAGTCCTAAGCTTCTCCACGGTTAGCCGTTATATGGTGATGCGTGGTGAAAGCACTCCTGCCGTTATTCCTGACGAGCAGATGGCCCGTTTCCGTTTCATGCTCGATTATTCCGAAGAAGCAGTCTGTATGAATGATACTCCACTGGCGCGTGGTGAGAAAGTTCGTGTCATAAAAGGTCCTTTGAGTGGTCTTGTTGGCGAACTCGTGACTGTCGGGGGTAAGAGTAAGATTGCCGTTCGTTTAAATATGCTTGGCTGTGCTTGTGTAGATATGCCAATCGGTTATGTAGAACCCACAAAGATTAGTAATGACGACACAAAAAAACTTTAACGTATTTCTATTCATTCTACTGTTAGGAGTTTTTTCTCCTTTGATGGCTCAAAATATGAGTGATTCTCAAGTATTGGAGTATGTCAAAGAGGGGATTAGACAAGGGAAAGAACAAAAACAATTAGCCTCTGAACTTGCACGTAAGGGCGTGACCAAAGAGCAGGCTATGCGTGTGAAGCAGCTCTATGAGCAGCAGAACAA
>CDYM01000617.1_pt1 | contig 50507 bp, 45 predicted proteins | sample 554981 | NCBI WGS metagenome assembly CDYM01 (sample SAMEA3182081, study PRJEB8094) | gut metagenome | biome: human; feature: gut; material: Stool; isolation source: human stools | place: Canada | collected 2012-12-04 | reverse complement strand
GAGTTTGGTCCGTGTCTCAGTACCAATGTGGGGGGTTAACCTCTCAGTCCCCCTATGTATCGTCGCCTTGGTGAGCCGTTACCTCACCAACTAACTAATACAACGCATGCCCATCTGTAACCGCCGGAACTTTCAACCACAAGAGATGCCTCTCATGATGTTACGGGGTATTAGTACCAATTTCTCAGTGTTATCCCCCTGTTACAGGTAGGTTGCATACGCGTTACGCACCCGTGCGCCGGTCGCCGACTATCTGTGCAAGCACAAATATCGCTGCCCCTCGACTTGCATGTGTTAAGCCTGCCGCTAGCGTTCATCCTGAGCCAGGATCAAACTCTCCATTGTATAAAATAATGTATTGTTAGAGTCCTGACTACTTGTTTTTCCTTAAAGGAAATTGACAGATAAATGCTACAACTTTTCTCTCAATTGAGAACCAGTAATTCAAAGAACCGTTTGAAAAAATCCGCGTTTTGTAACGCGAAGGGATTGCAAAGATAAGTCATCTTTTTCAATCCTGCAAATCTTTTTTCAAGAACTTTTGCATTTAAGTCATTTTTCCGTTCTTTTCGGTTTCCGCAACCGGCTTTTGCAAGCCTGCCGGGAGAACCACCGGAGTATTTTTCTCAAATGCGGTTGCAAAGGTAGCGACTATTTTTTAATCTGCAAATATTCCGCGAACTTTTTTTGATATTTTTTCATTTTTTTCAAAATACCCGTTTATACCTTATATTATATATAGGCAAAATGAGTGCTTATTCCCGTTTTATGGCTACCTTTACAGCAACAAACAGAATCCGGACAACATGGAAATAGATATCGAAGAACGGGTACAGCGGGCTCGTGATTATTTCAAATCGGGATATAATTGTGCGCAGTCGGTCACAATGGCATACTCCGACATTTTCGGCGTGGACACCAAATTTACGGCAAAACTGACGTCGGCTTTCGGCGGCGGAATGGGCCGCATGCGTGAAGTATGCGGAACTGTCAGCGGTATGGCATTCATCGCCGGGCTGATCTCACCGGCCGATAATCCGGCTGACATGGAGGCCCGCAAACGCAACTATGCGCTCATACAGGAGTTCGCCGAAAGTTTCCGCGAGAAAAACGGGAGCATCGTATGTGGAGAACTTCTCGGCATAGGCCACAAGATCGAATCGCCGATGCCGGCGGAACGTACGGCCGAATACTACCGCAAGCGCCCGTGCGTGGAGTACGTCGCCGACGCCGCCAGGATAATCGGAGAATATCTGGCCGCGAAATGTTGATTTATCCGCATATTTTCGCGTCCTGAGCGGTCCCAAAAGGCAAAAAAGAGTATATTTGTATCTCAGAAACTGCAATAAAACGAAAGCGGGATCACGAACAATGAAAAGAGCCCCCATTCTATTGTCATTGTGCCTTTTGCTGTCGGCATACACCCTGAAGGCACAGTCCCTGACAACCGAAGATGAGTCGTTGCCCGAATTCACGAAACAGGCTTCCGCAGCCTTCATCGACTACTACAAACACGGAGGTTTGCAGGAGAAGCTCTATCTCGTAACGGACCGCCCATACTACAGCGCCGGTGACAACATCTATTTCAGCGCATTCCTTCTCCACTCAATATTCATGACACCGTTGGACGGCTCGTCATTCATATACGTCGAACTCATCAGTTCCGACGGAGACCTCGTAACACGTCTGAAGGTCAAGGGCGAAAAGGGCCGTTTCGATAATGTAATGCCGCTGTCGACAAGACTCGCCCCGGGACGGTACACGCTGCGCGCATACTCGAAATGGATGACCAACTTCGACGACGCATTCCTTTTCCGCAAAGAGATAGAAATCGGCAACTTCATCGACGACGCCGTACAGCCACGTATCTCCTATGCGGTCAACGATGACCAGTCGGTAGATGCCAGCATACTTTTCGTAGACAACAACGGCGAGCCAATCAGGAGATGCCGCGTGGAGTACTCGACATTCATAAACGGCAAAGGCAGCAATTTCGCCTCGAAAACCGACGACGAAGGTTTCCTAAGGTTCCGGTTCAAGCCGTCGGAAGACCCGTGGGACCGCCTGAGGTTCAAGATCGAAGCCAATGACCGCAAACTCGAACGCACGGTCCAGCTGCCGTCGTTTTCCGACAATTTCAGTGTAAAGTTCATGCCCGAAGGCGGCAACCTCATATCGGGCATTTCGCAGATAGTCGCCTTCAAGGCCATAGGCACAAACGGCAAATCGCTCGAAGTGGAGGGATACGTGAGCGACGCTGCGGGCAACAGGCTTTGCGACTTCTCGTCGAAACATGACGGAATGGGTGTCTTCGTATTCACGGGCCATGCCGGAGAGACCTATACGGCGACTGTGACATCGGCAAAGGGTGTTACCAAAGAGTTCGCGCTTCCGCAGGCCCTGACGACAGGCTGCGCGCTTCACGTCAAGCAGGCAGCAAACAATACGTTACTGATGAAGGTGACTTCCACTCCCGACATTCCGTCGGAGCGCCTTGCCGCAGTCATACAATCACGCGGCATGCTCGAATGCGTCATAGAGAAGATCGGCAAGATCACTCGCGTGCCTCTCACCGGAATGCCGGGCGGCATAGCCCAGATATCAATCGTCGACAAGCCGACCAAAAGCATCGTCGCCGAACGCCTGATCTTCATCGACAACCCCAAATACGCTTCGGCCAGGATCGAGTGCGACCGCCGCACCTTCTCGCCCCGTCAGAAAATGACGCTCGACGTAGAGGTTCGCGACAGCGAAGGCAACCCGGCCAAAGGCAGCTTTGCGCTTACGGTAACCGACGCAGGTGTCGTGGACCGTTCGAACGAGACTTCGGACATATATACATACATGCTTCTCAGCTCCGATCTGCGCGGCGACATAGAGAACCCGTCGTACTATTTCCATTCCGACGATCCGGAGCGACGCGACAACCTCGACCTGGTAATGCTTACCCACGGCTGGCGCCGCTATGACCTCGGCGCCCTGCTCAACGGCCGTCACAACGAGATAAAATATCCGGTGGAAGAGACACAGCGCATCACCGGATCCGTTACCGGCGTATTCGGCAAAATAAAGGATCCGAGCGTAATGATCTTCGACAAGGAGAACAACAGCGAAAAGAGCCATTACTCCGGGGTATTCCCGCTCAACGCATCGAACCGGTTCACAATCACCGGCATTGACATTCCCGATTCGGCCTACTACTATATCCAGGCCCTCAACAAAAGGGGACACAGCCGCTCGGTGCGCGTGAAGGTCGACCCTGAAACATACCCGTCGACCAACATAGAGATGGGCAGACCATACTACACCGGACAGAAGTCTTCGATACCCGAAGAGTATCTATTCCGCTCGAAGGAGAGCTTCTACAATGACGGCGGGATAAGGGTCGTGGACATAGACGCGATAGTCGTAACGGCACAACGCACCAATACATACTCATACTCGACCGTCATCGACGAATTCAACACGATGCGCGGCGAGCTGGGCAACTATGCCTCGATATACGATGCCCTGCAGCGGTTCCACCAACTCGACGTAATAGGATCGTCCGTTCGTGTCAAGGCCTACAACACCCGATTCGAGCAGATGCAGACAACGCCCATTGAGGGCGAGGGGAATGAGGAGGAGACGCTGTTCGAGGTCGAGGAACGTATTCCGGCCGTGTTCGTCAACGGTTCGCAGGCCGGGCTTACGGCACTCGACATGTACGACATCAAGGAGGTAGAGAGTCTGTCGTACGTGAATGCCACGGACGCAGCCTTCCTGGGCGGCGGCCCCGACCTTAAATACGGAGCCATCGTAATGGAGGTCAAGCATATCAATCCAATACAGTCGACCGAGAACCTGACCATGGCAAAGGTTCTCGTCCCGGGATACTGCAAACCGGCCGAATTCTACTCGCCCGACTACACCAACCCGACGGCAGACAGTAAAAAGGACCTGCGCTCGACAATAGCCTGGGAACCGCAGCTGCGTTGCGACGACGGCCACGCAAAGGTATCGTTCTGGGCGGCGGACCGGCGCAACGACTACGATGTCGTGCTGGAAGGCGTAACCGACAAAGGAGAGCTGTGCAGGGCGACATGCCGTTTGAAGTCGGCTGACCGATAAATGAGCGCAAGACATATACGCACGGCAAAATACTGGGCACAAACACGATACCACATATCAAAGCCCGGCACCAAAGTATCGGAGTCGGGCTTTCAGTATAAATACGTATTTGCACTACGGCTTTTTTTGATATTTTTGCAAAAATACGGAAAACAGAAGACCAAACTCGAACTATACAACATATCCATTAAATGAAAAAATCAACCCAGCTGCTGTTGTTCGCCCTGGCGATCGCCCCTTTCATAGCATCACCGCACAAGATCGCGGCACAGAATGTCTCGGAACCGGTTTCCGCCATCGATTCGATTGCCATGCTCGACAAAAGGATAAACAAACTCGAAGGCATACTGTCCAAACTGCCAAAGATATCGGGATACGTCCAGACCATGTACACCTGGTCCGAGGACGAATCGACTTTCCAGATTCGCCGCGCCCGCATCACGCTAAAGGGCGACATCTATAAATCGTATGCCGACTACGCCATGCAGGTCGATTTCGCCAACTCGGTAAAGCTTATCGATGCCTACGTACGGCTTACCCCATGGCGTCAGCTAAACCTGCAGGCCGGATCGTTCCGCCCGCCGTTCTCGATCGAGAATGTCTACTACGGAGCCTCATCGATGGAGGCTATCGACTACCCGCAGGTGGTGAAGAAGATGACGACCATCGGTGACATAACGGGCATAAGCGCATCGGGACGTGACATTGGAGTGCAGCTATCAGGTGGCTTCTTCAACAAACGAGGTTTCAACACGCTCGAATACCGCATAGGCGTATTCAACGGCTCGGGCATAAATACCAAGAACAGCAACCGCAGCAAGGACCTCGCAGGACTTATAAGCGTCAAACCGATACGCGACCTCTCGATCATCGCCTCGGGATACTACGGCGACTGGAGGCCGCAACCTTCGGGCAATGAGGAAGCCCGTGACTACAAGCGCCAGCGCTGGGCCGCAGGTTTCATATACGACGACGGCAAGTTTTTCGCCCGCGGCGAATATATACAGGGTATAACGGGCGGAATCGAGACGGGATACGACGAAACGGCCGACATGCCGATACGGCGCAGTTTCAAGAGCGACGGCGCATACGTGACCTTCGGCGTATGGTTCTACGACAAGATAGCGCCGCTGGTACGTGTCGAGTACTACACGCAGGACATGGACGCCCGCAAACAGACTACGGAACCCTACTACACGGTAGGCTTCGACTACCGTCCGTGGAAATACCTGCGCTTCCAGGTAAACTATACGCTCAAGACATTCTGCAACGATTCACCGATGCGCAACCAGATAGACGTGATGCTCACCGGCATATTCTGACAGACGGGCGGTCCCTTGCGGGCCGCCTGTCATGTCCGAAGGAAAAACATACACCGAAGCACCCGTTTGAAGAACAAATAATGCCCGCGGAAATTTGCAGCCCCTGCTATTTTTAGTATATTTGCACTGATGTGGAATTTGTTTTGCAAACCCAACAATAAATAAACCAAACCTAAACTTTTATCCATGATTACCAAACGCTTTTTCTCGCTGTTGTTCACAGCCTTAATCGCAACCGCAGCACACGGAGCCACAAACGAAGAGCCCGCAGTGACCGTAATCCCGCAACCCGTAAAGATGACCGTGGAGAAGGGACATTTCAACCTGAAACCGTCGACAGCCGTAATCCTCGGATTCGAGGACGAAAAGATGGAGTGCGCCACCGATTTCCTGAACGAAGTGGCGGAACCGATCTTCGGCACGAAACTCAAGGTAGCCACCGGCAAGACAAAAAAGGGTGCCATCAACATCACGCGTGACGAATCCCTCGGCGAGGAGGCATACCGGCTCGAAGTTGGGAATAAGGGAATCAACATCGAGGCTTCGACCTCTCACGGAGTATTCTACGCGTTCCAGACATTGCGCCAGCTCATACCCGTAGAGATGCTCAAGAGCGGCAATGCCAAGTCGGTAGAGATTCCGGCCGTGGCAATCGAGGACAAACCGCACTTCTGGTATCGCGGCGTGATGTTCGACATCTGCCGACACTTCTTCACCGTCGACCAGGTAAAGGAGGTGATCGACATGGCGGCAATGCACAAGATGAACCGTCTGCACTGGCACCTGACCGAAGACCAGGGCTGGCGCATCGAGATAAAGAAATATCCCAAACTCACCGAAATAGGCAGCGTGCGTGAGGATTCTCAGGTTCCAGGCACACACTATCAGGTAAATTGCAAAATGGAAGGCAAGCCCTACGGCCCATACTTCTACACACAGGACCAGATCCGCGAGGTGGTGAAATACGCCGCTGACAGATTCATAACGGTCGTACCCGAAATCGAGATTCCGGGCCACTCCGTAGCGGCTCTGGCAGCATATCCCGAGCTCGGCTGCACCGGCGAACAGTACAAGGTACGCACGATCTGGGGTATCTCCGAGGAGGTGGCATGCCCCGGCAAGGAGAGCACTTTCAAGTTCTGGGAGGACGTTCTCTCGGAGGTACTCGACCTCTTCCCGTCGGAGTACATACATATCGGAGGTGACGAATGCCCGCGCGTAGCATGGGAGAAGTGCCCCGCATGCCAGGCAAGAATCAAGGCCGAAGGCCTGCAGAACGAAGATGAGCTGCAGACATACGTGAACCACCGCATCGAGAAGTTCCTGAACGACCACGGCCGCAAGATGATCGGCTGGGACGAGATTCTCAAGGGAGGCGTATCGCCTACGACAACCGTAATGTCGTGGCGCGGATCCAAAGGCGGAATCGCTGCCGCAAAGGCCGGCAACACCGTCATAATGACCCCGAACACGCACTGCTATCTCGACTATCCCCAGGGCAAGGACAAGACCATCGAGCCTCCGTTCGGCGAACGCCGCCCGGACCGTCCGCACTACCTGCCCCTGGAGAAGGTATATGCACTCGATCCCTATGACCAGCTGACGGAAGACGAGCAGAAATATGTGATCGGCGTTCAGGGCAACCTCTGGACCGAGCACATCGCAACGTTCGACCACGTACAGTACATGCTTCTGCCCCGCATGGTAGCCATCGCCGAGGTCGGCTGGAACTACGAGGGCAAGGATTTCGACCGTTTTGCAACGAACATGAAACGCATGTTGAAGCTGTACGACGCCTACGGATACAAATATGCCGTATCCTACTGGCGTGAGAACGGCAAACTGTAAGAGACGATACAGAGCCAATAAATATATATTGAAATGAAAAGCAAGTATTCATTACCCAAGGACGGAGGATTGAATCTCAACGCTGTTCCGCGCGATATAATCCACCGTTATGAAAAGATACCCACTTCGATCTACAAGAGTGAGTACGAAGGCGTAAAGTATGTCGCAGACCAGATCGTCAAGATGATCAAGGACTACGAACAGCGGAATCAGAGCGACGAATTCAGCGGCGCTCCCGATCCGTTCGTTCTCGGACTTACGACGGGACGTACTCCGCTGGGCCTCTACCGCGAACTCGTCAACCGCTACAAGAAGGGAGAGATCAGCTTCCGCAACGTTGCGGTATTCAGCCTCGACGAGTTCTACCCCATCTCCGCGCAGGAGGTGCAGAGCCGTAATTTCCGCATTCACGAGGACTTCCTCAACCACATCGACATTCAGCCCGAAAACGTACACCTTCCCGACGGAACCGTACCCATCGGCAAGGTATCGGAGTACTGCGCATCTTATGACAAGGCCATACGCCGCATTCACCTGATGATAATCGGCGTCGGCGAGCAGGGTCAGGTAGGATTCAACGAGCCGGGCTCGTACGCCAAGTCGCGCACACGTCTGGTACAGCTCTCATACAACTCGCGCAAGATCCAGTCCGGAGCCTTCGGAGGCCTTGAAAAGACCCCGTCGATGGCCATAACCCTCGGTCTGAGCACCGTTGCCCGCGCCGAGAAGATAATCCTGATGGCATGGGGCGAGGAGAAGGCCGATGTCATTCAGAATGTGGTCGAGGGCGAGGTTACGGACCAGATTCCGGCAACTCACCTGCAGTCGCACCCCAATATCGAGGTCGTTATCGACGAGAATGCCGCCCAGCAGCTCACGTGCGAGCAGACCCCGTGGCTCGTCGGCACCTGCGACTGGACACCCAAGTTCATACGCAAGGCCGTGGTATGGCTGTGCGGCGTGGTGAACAAACCGATATTGAAACTCACCTACGACGACTATATCGAGAACTCGCTCGGCGACCTGCTCGAAAAGTCGGGCTGCACGTACGACAAGATCAACATCGACGTCTTCAACGACCTGCAGCACACCATAACCGGCTGGCCCGGAGGCAAGCCCAATGTCGACGACTCGACACGCCCGGCACCTTCGATGCCCTACCCCAAGCGCGTGATCATATTCTCACCCCACCCCGACGACGACGTCATCTCGATGGGCGGGACATTCCACCGACTGGTACAGCAGGGTCACGACGTACACGTGGCATACGAGACTTCGGGCAACGTGGCCGTATATGACGACGTGGTACTGCAGAACATCGACACGGCCCGCGAGCTCGGCTACGGCGACCGTTTCGACGAGATAGAACACATAATCGCCACCAAACGCAAGGGCGAACCCGAGCCCCGCGCGCTGCTCGACCTCAAGGGAGCCATTCGCCGCGCCGAGGCACGCGCCGCATGCCGCACGCTCGGGCTGAACGACCGTACCAATGCCCACTTCCTCAACCTGCCGTTCTATGAGACGGGCGGCATCAAGAAGGGCGAGCTGACGGAGAAGGACATCAACATCATCGTCGAGTTGCTGCGCAAGGTCAAACCGCACCAGATATACCTGGCAGGCGACCTTTCGGACCCGCACGGCACACACCGCGTATGCGCCGAGGCCGTACTGGCCGCTCTCGAGGTTGTCGATGCCGACGATTGGGTAAAGGATTGCCACATATGGCTCTACCGCGGCGCTTGGCAGGAGTGGGATCTCGGCATGGTCGACATGGCAGTGCCCCTCTCGCCCGACGAGATGATCAAGAAACGCCACGCCATCTACCGCCACCTCTCGCAGAAGGACATCATGCCCTTCCCGGGTGCCGACAAGCGCGAGTTCTGGCAGCGCGCCGAGGAGCGCACGCAGAACACCGCCCGCATGTACGACAAGCTGGGCATGGCCGAATATCAGGCAATCGAGGTATTTGTCAAGATGCGTTAGGCATGCGAATTGCGCAAACTGAAGAAAACAATATTGAATCATGAGACTGATAATTGAAGAAAACGATGCGGCCGTCGGACGTTGGACTGCCGAATATATCGCCGGCAAGATCAACGCCCACAAGGGAGACCGTCCCTTCGTTCTCGGCCTGCCGACAGGATCGACGCCGCTCAGCACCTACCGCGCACTTATCGAGATGAACAAGGCCGGCAAGGTATCGTTCGCCAACGTGGTGACGTTCAATATGGACGAGTATGTAGGGCTGCCCGAGGAGCACCCCGAATGCTACCATTCGTTCATGTGGAACAACTTCTTCAGCCACGTGGATATCAAACGTGAGAATGTAAATATCCTCAACGGCAACGCCGAGAACCTTGTAGCCGAATGCGAGGCATACGAGCGCCGCATCGAAGCGGCCGGAGGCATCGACCTGTTCATGGGAGGTGTAGGCGAAGACGGCCACCTGGCCTTCAACGAGCCTTTCTCGTCGCTCGTGTCGCGTACGCGCATCAAGACCCTGACCGAGGATACGCGCATTGTCAACTCGCGCTTCTTCGGCGGTGACGTGAACCAGGTTCCGAAGCTCGCCCTTACGGTCGGCGTAGGTACGGTCATGTCGGCCAAGGAGGTGGTTATCCTGGCTGTAGGCCACAAGAAGGCACGCGCCCTGCGTCACGCCGTCGAGGGGTCGTTCAGCCATGCATGGACGATCACGGCCCTGCAGATCCACCCCAAAGGCATCATCGTATGCGACGAGGCCGCCACGGACGATCTGAAGGTAAGCACCTACAAATACTTCAAGGACATAGAGAAGGAGAATCTTTAATCGATCTCCTGACGATACGGACGAGGGGCCGGTTGCAATGCAACCGGCCCCTCGCATTATTGCTGTGACGGAATGTCTACTTACTGCGGCGACGCGATTTTTTGGACGGCTGGTCATCGCCGTTGTCCTGCGCCTTGAAGATGGCGCGTATCTCGCCGTTGTTGAGCAGCAGCAACATGTCGGCATCGATCTCGTAGTGCGTGGCAGCATCGAGTTCGGAGAACATTGTCTGTTCGCTGTCGGCATTGGGGCAATACATACGCGTGGAGGCTATGGTCCCGACGTTCAAAGCACGTTTATCCGTAGCCGACCACTCGGCCGTAAATCTGTTGCAGGCACCTATGCCTGAGAGGCGTCCGTCACTTCCGAAAGTTACGTTGAAAAGCGAATCGGCAAACGACACGTCATTGCCGCGAAGCTGCTGCAGATGCCATACCGTTCCTTCGAGAGGTTTGGCATATCTGGCACTGAACCGGCAGGGGCAGCACCCCGCAGCCGCCGACACGGCAGCCAGTACCACCATGGAGATTGCAATACTCTTTTTCATCTCTGTTATTCAATTTCACGTCTGTTCAACAAGGCATGTGTAATTGTCAGTTCATCGACATACTCCAGTTCGTCGCCGAAACCTATACCACGGGCTATTGTCGTAACCTTCACGTCGGGAAAGCGGCGCAACCGGTTCTTGATGTAGAAAAGCGTTGTCTCGCCCTCGACCGAGGTCGATATGGCCAGTATCACCTCGCGTATGCCGCCCCGTGCCACATTGTCGACAAGCATGTCGATCTTCAGGTCCGAAGGGGCTATTCCCTGCATGGGCGATATCACCCCGCCGAGGACATGGTACAGGCCCCTGTACTGGTGCGTATTCTCGATCGACATCAGATCGGCGACCTGCTCGACGACACAGACGGTCGAACGGTCGCGCGACGGGTCGGAACATATGGGGCAAACCTCCTCGTCCGAGAGGTTGTTGCAATGCGAACAATAGCGTATGTCTCGGCGGAAACGGTCTATGCTCGACGTCATGTCGGCTACCGACTCCGCGTCCATCTTCAATATGTGCATAGCCAGGCGCAGGGCCGTACGTCGGCCTATACCGGGCAGTTTCGACAACTCGCCGACAACATCGCTCAACAGTCTGGACATCGCACGCGGGATTTATATTCGTTCGATCTTGGAACTCTCGATCCAACCCTTCTTGCCGTCGGCGATAACTATCTCGCTCCATTGGTCAAGGGTATCGACGACACGTACCGACGTCCCCTCATGTATCACGAAGAGGTCGGTGGCCGAATTATCGGGCGAACTCTTGACCGGGGCGGCATTGCTCATGACGACAGCCTCTGCACGGTCGATCATGTCGCGCCGCTCGGCTGCGGCAAACCATGTCGTTACGATGAAGAGTACGATGGCGACAAGCATGCCGTAGAATCCGGCCTTGCGGGCCGAAAGCCGCTGCGACAACATGTATAGCAGTCCGAGGACAAGCACCAGCGTCAGGAAACCGAGCGAAATGAAGGTCCATGCCCGGCAGCTGAACGCATTGCGCATGGAACGCACCCACGTCTTGACAAAGAACTCGGGCACGCTTTCGATACGGTCCTTGGTATAGCTTTCGGCAATGGCCAGGTTATGGCGTATGTCGTCGTTCGACGGCGAGAGAATGAGCGCCCGCTTGTAGAAGAGTATCGATTTGCCGATCTCACCTGTCTTGAAATAGGCGTTGGCCAGGTTGTAGTAGAGCTTCATCGAAAAGAGACCCTCGTCGAGTATGCTCTCATAGAGCCGTACGGCACCGGCATAGTCCGAATTGAGATAGGCCTCGTTTGCCTGCGTCCACAATGTTTCCGCATCGGCGGCGGCCGGAACGTCGGCCGATTGAGCTGCCGGAACAGCCTGCTGCGGCACCGTGGCAAGCGAATCGCTCTGCTGCGCCCATACCGGCGCGGTCATGAATATTGCCGTTATGATTAAGAATATCCTTTTCATTGTCATTCTACCGTTTGATTGTCGACTCGATATGCGATATTATGTTGATGCCTTCGGTATAGACATCGTTCATCTGCGCCGACGTCGAAGGCGAATACTGCGCCTCGTCACACTGCGAGATTATGGCCGTAAAGCGCGCAGCCTCCTCGGCCGATATGCCGCGCTTCTGCAACTCCTCGCGTACGTTCTCCTTGGTAAGGTTGGCCAGCGGAATGTTGAACTTGTCACTCATGTAACCCCACAGGGCCTTGAGCATCTCCTCGTAGAAGGCATGGCGGTCGTCGGACTTCATGTATCTGGCAGCCGCACGGAAACGCTGTACCGCCACCTTGTTTGCCCGGCGCCCCCTCACCAGAACGACATTCTTGCGCTCGCGTATGCGGCGGCCGATATATACATAGGCTATAACGGCCAGGCACAACAGCACCAATACAGAGCAGAAATATGCAACGCTGAATATGGCCGGACGCTCATGGCTCTGCAGGCCGGGCTTGCCCAGCTTGATGAAGCGTATGTCGTTGCCCAGCAGGCGGACGTCCTCCTTCGACGATGTGGTCACGACCTGCGGTGACGAACCGCCGCTCGCATCGGGTGTAACCACCATGGTGAAGGGTTTGGAGAGCAGCGTCTCGTAGCGCATATGCTCGGGGTCGAAATAGACAAACTCGACGGGCTGTACGGTATATTCGCCTTCGGCCCGTGCGATGAAGGGATATTCGAACTCTCGGTAACCTGTCGTGCCGCTGCCCGACGACTTGAACGACTCGGTCGTCTTGACCTGATACTGTTCGAACGAGGTAGGCAGTTCGAGTTTCGGGGCCTGTATGAATGCCAGGTTGCCGGCACCCGAAATCCTCACCTTGTAAGTCGAAGCGGAATTGGCGGTGAGATTGGTTGCTGCCGGCTCCGCCTCCATCGAGAACTTGCCGACGGCTCCGCCGAAACCTGCGGGAGCACCGGCCGGCAACTCCTTGACGTCGACCGTTATGCGCGGCGTCTTCAATTCACGCTTGACGTTGTATATCTCGCGTCCCGTACCGAAGAACGGGTCGTAGTTCTGGCTGTTCTGCACGATGACCTGCACCAGTGCCGTCATCTCGACGGGATCGATCACCAGCTTGCCCGACTGCTGCGGGTAGAGCAGGTACTCGATAAGCGTATACACCTCGTAAACCTTACCGTTGTAAGTCTCGCGGTTGGGGACGGTCTCGGTATCGAGCTGCTGTGTCCAGAAACCGTTGAACGAAGGCATTTTCTGCACGCTGTAATCGACGAGGCTGACACGGTTGTAGAGTTTCAGGGCCGCACGTATGGGCTCTCCCTTGTACACTGTCGACCGCGAAAGGTTCAGACGCAGCAACAGGTCGTCATCAGCGATCTTGCCCTGTGCCTGGGTTTCGAGCGATGCGCCGTCGTTTCCGCTCTGGTTGCCGCCTGCCGGTTGCTGCTGGCCGCCCTCCTTCACCTCAACCTGCGTCGGCCGGGTCGAATAGGAGGTCCCGTCGACCTCGATGGTTGCCGACCCTATCTCGAACGTTCCGCTCTTCTGCGGCAGCAACACATAGGTGATCGTATAGCTTACGCTCTTGGACATCTTGCCGTTGATGTACTGTATGGAGGAACCGCGCGAAGTCACGGGGCCCGCCAGCACGTCGAAACCCGAGAAATCCGGAGCCGTAAACGAATTGTCGTCGGGCGTGGCATTCAGCGCAAACTCAACCCTGAACGTCTCGCCTACCGAGACGATCATCGGCACGTTCACCTCGAATGTAACCTTTTCGGCAGCAAACGCAGTGATGCCCGCAAGGAGCATCACCATCGTCATGAATATTCTTCTGAAAACTCTTTTCATCGTCATTTTGCACTTCATCGTGTTAACGCAAAAGGTTCGTTTTTATTGTACGTCCCGCACAGGCAATCGCAAATGCCGCATTATCCGGGACTTCTCCTCCTTTTTCATCGGTGCGGTCGGGCTATCCGGCACCCTGAGATGCCGTGACGCCCGACCGTACCAGTTCATATATCCGCAATCCGGACGGGGCCTGCGGCGACGGTTACCCAACCGTCAATGCAAACTCCGCTCCATTGCCTTGTCAGTGCTTGAAATCAGCGAAGAAATCGTTGCCCTTGTCATCGACAATGATGAACGCAGGGAAGTTCTCGACGTAGATCTTGCGCACTGCCTCCATTCCCAACTCGGGGAAGTCCACAACCTCGACGCTCTTGATCGAATTCTTGGCCAGAATGGCTGCCGGACCGCCGATCGAACCGAGATAGAATCCGCCGTTGGCCTTGCAGGCATCGGTTACGGCCTGGCTGCGGTTGCCCTTCGCAACCATCACCATCGAGCCGCCGTGCTTCTGGAACAGGTCGACATAGGGATCCATACGTCCTGCAGTCGTGGGGCCGAAGCTGCCCGACGGCATGCCTTCCGGAGTCTTGGCCGGGCCGGCATAATATACGGGGTGTTTCTTGAAGTATTCGGGCATGGGTTTGCCTTCGTCGAGCATCTGCTTGATGCGGGCGTGGGCTATGTCTCGTGCCACGATGAGCGTTCCCTTGAGGTTCAGACGCGTCTTGATCGGATATTTGGTCAGGATCGCACGCACCTTGTCCATACCCTCGTCGAGGTCGATGTCGACAGCCGGGGACATTGCCGGAGCCTCCTTCGGCAGGAAGCGTGCGGGGTTCTTCTCGAGCTGCTCGAGGAAGATTCCCTCGGGAGTGATCTTGGCCTTGATGTTACGGTCGGCCGAGCAGCTTACGCCGATGGCCACGGGGCACGAAGCCGCATGACGCGGGGCACGGATCACGCGCACGTCATGAACCAGATACTTGCCGCCGAACTGGGCGCCTACTCCGCTCTTGCGGCAGATGTCGAGAATCTTCTGCTCCCATTCGAGGTCGCGGAAGCAGCGTCCGCCCTCATTGCCCGAAGTCGGAAGATGGTCGAGATAGCCGGCCGAAGCCTTCTTGACGGTCGAAAGGCACATCTCGGCAGAGGTACCGCCGATGCATACAGCCAGGTGATATGGCGGGCATGCCGACGTTCCGAGGTCCTTGATGTGCTCGGTTATGAACTTGGTGAGCGTCTCCTCGTTGAGCAGGGCCTTGGTCTGCTGGTAGAGGAATGTCTTGTTGGCCGAACCGCCTCCCTTGGTAATGAAGAGGAACTTGTATTCATTGCCCTTGGTGGCGTATATGTCTATCTGCGCCGGCAGGTTCGTCGCCGAGTTCTTCTCATCGAACATGGTGAAGGGAACCACCTGTGAATAACGCAGGTTGCGCTCCTTGTAGGTCTCGTAGACACCGCGCGTGATGCACTCGGCATCGTCCGCACCGGTATAGACATCTTCACCCTTCTTGGCGATACAGATGGCCGTACCCGTATCCTGACATGTCGGCAGTTCGCCTTCGGCCGCCACGCACTGGTTGAGAAGCATCGTATATGCCACGAACTTGTCGTTGTCGCTGGCTTCGGGGTCCTTGAGTATGTCGCTCAACTTTTCAAGGTGCGCGGCGCGCAGGTAGAACGACACGTCGGAATATGCCGCCTTCGACAGCATCTCCAATCCTTTGGGATCCACTTTCAGTATCTTACGTCCGTCGCATTCGACCACTTTCACGTAATCCTTGGTCAGAAGACGGTATTCGGTCGTATCCTTTTCAATGGGAAAAGGCTCCTGATAAATAAACTCTGCCATTGCTTTTCGATTTTGGTTTCAGTCTTGCAAATTTAATGAAAAAAGCCAAGACACCGCCCCTTGATATAGACTATTTTTTCGTATCTTCGCGAAAAACAACCAAACTCCATAGAGACCATGAAGAAATTGACTTCGATTATCGCCGCAATGGTGCTGACGGTCGCTCCGGCAGCCGCAAAAAAGGGCGATCCCAAACCGCTGCCCGCAGACCCGACGCCACGCATCATCGAAATCGAGACCGCGAATACGGCAATGATACTCACCGTCGACAAGGACGGCAGCCTGATGTTCGACTATTACGGGAAAAAGATAGATGACCCGGCCCCCTTCCTGCAGAAGAACAGCTACCGGCGCGTGGACTTCTGCACCGACCCGGCGGCATACATCACGCAGGGCGGACGCGAACAGCGCCAGGCTTCACTGGCGGTGACGCACTGCGACGGCGACCTCAACACCCAGTTGCGCTACGTATCGCATGAGGTGGAGAAGGCCGGCAACCGCACCGTCACGACCATACAGCTCTCCGACGCCGTTAAACCGTTCGACGTCAAGCTCGTCTACGAAGCCTGCACCGGGCAGGACGTAATCGTGGTCCACAGCGAGATAACCAACCGCGAAAACGGCGACGTCCGTCTGCGCAACTACTTCAGCGCCAACATATCCGCACAGGCCGACAGATACTATCTCACGCAGTTCGGCGGAGCATGGGCCCGCGAGATGGGCATGCAGGAGTCGGAACTCACACGCGGCATAAAGACCATCAGCAGCCAGAAACAGGTGCGTGCCGTACAGCTCGAGAACCCGAGTTTCATGCTGTCGCTCGACCGTCCCCTCGACGAGAACTCGGGCAATGTCATAGCCGGTGCCCTGGCATGGACCGGGAACTTCGACCTCAGTTTCGAGGTAGACGATTTCGACATACTCATCATGCGTGCCGGCATCAACCCCTACTCCGCGGAATACACGCTACGTACCGGCGAGACGATGGTGACGCCCGACGTCATTCTCACCTTCTCGGACAGCGGCGCGGGCGAGGCTTCGCGCAACCTTCACGACTGGGCCCGCGAATGCGGCGGCGTGTACGATGCCGAAGAGGTATGTCCCACGCTGCTCAACAGCTGGGAGGGCGCCTATTTCGACTTCGACACCGAACTCCTCAAGCACATGATCGACGATACCGCCGACATGGGACTCGAAATGTTCGTGCTCGACGACGGTTGGTTCGGCAACGAATTCCCGCGCAACAACACGAAACAGGGTCTCGGCGACTGGCAGGTAAACCGCGCGAAACTGCCCGGCGGAATCGACGAGATCGCCTCGTATGCAGTATCCAAGGGGCTGAAGTTCGGTATATGGATCGAGCCGGAGATGGTAAGCCCGCGCAGCGAACTCGCCCGCAAACACCCCGACTGGGTGGTCGGCTACAACACCGGGCGCGAACTGACGACGACACGCAACCAGTGGCTTCTCGACCTCTCGAATCCCGACGTACAGGATTTCGTATTCGAGGTGTTCGACAACACCATGAAGATGTCCCCGCACATATCATATATAAAGTGGGACGCCAACCGCCACGTGGAAAATGCAGGCTCGGCGCATCTCGACCGCGAGACACAGAGCATGTTCTGGGTTAAATACACGCAGGGACTCTACAACGTCTACAAACGCATACGCGAAGCATATCCCGACGTGATAATACAGGCATGCGCCTCGGGCGGCGGCCGCGTCGAGTACGGTGCACTGAAATACAACGACGAGGCATGGACAAGCGACAACACCGATGCCCGTTCACGAATATTCATACAATACGGCACCAGCCACATCTACCCCTCGGTAGTCATGGGTTCGCACGTCTCGGCAGTCCCGAACCACCAGACAGAAGGCATAACCCCGCTGAAGTTCAGGTTCGACGTAGCCATGAGCGGCCGTCTCGGCATGGAGCTGCAGCCCAAAAACCTGACGGACGACGAGAAGGCATTCGCCCGCAACGCAATCGCCACCTACAAGCAGCTGCGCCCGACAATCATGTACGGCGACCTCTACCGCCTGCACTCACCGTACGAAAAGGGCAACTATGCCTCGCTGATGTATGTCGAGAAAGACAAATCCAGGGCCGTACTCTTCGCCTACTGCTTCGAATACAGGGGACGCGACACGGTATGCCGCCTGAAACTTACGGGTCTCGACCCCGAGCGGAAATACCGTCTCACGGAGGTCAACGTCGAGAAGAGACCCATATTCTGGGGCGAAGGCATGACCTTCAGCGGCGAGTTCCTCACGAACGAAGGCGTGAACCTGCCGCTGACGAAGAGGTATTCGAGTGCCGTATTCGTGCTCGAAGCCGTGGAATAGGGCCGTTGCAAGGAGGCTTTAACCAATTTACAAACATATTCACATGAATAAATTTCTACAAATCCTGCTCATCACGCTGCTGATCTCACCGCTGTACGCGTTCGGACAGTCGGGAGAGGTTGCGGACTACAACCGGTTCAAAAGCAACCCGACCGTGGAAGGCGGAATAGAGTTTCTGACCAGCCACCCGGGCGGGTACTATTACGACACCGTATCCGACAGCGTCAGCCGCATGCTGAGTGACCGACTGAACGAGTTCTCGATCGAGAGCGACTACAACGAGGCTCTAAAGTACGCCAAAAGCAAACAGGCAAAACGCTACGTCGAAGACCGCATATCCGAAGCCCGCAAGGCACAGAAAAGATATATGAAGGAGTACGACAGCCGCCAGTACGCTTCGGCCACCGGCCCCGAAGTAACGGACAGCAGCGGGAAATCGAAACGCATAAAGACCGGGCTCTTTGCCATCGGCGGCAGTTTCCTGATGGACTATGCCAGCAAGCAGTACGGAATCGGCGGCATGCTCAACCTGCGTCTCGGCAGCCCGAATTTCATCGTCAACGGAGTGGTAGGACTGCGGTATATGGGCACGTCGCTATCGGACAGCGCCGGCGAGGATCAGTACACATACAACCAGTTGTCGGTTCCGGCTGTCCTGCGCTTCAATTTCCCCGGCATTCTCGGTTCGGGAATATATCTTGGTGCGGGAGCAGCATACAACAACAACCTGTCGGTATCGTACAACGAGTCGCTGTCCGACACCTCCACAGAGCAGACACACGGCTCGATCAACAAGTCGACATACTCGGTCCTCGGCCAGGTAGGCATCGGCGGCAAGACAATCGACGGAAACATATTCGTGCAGTACGACCTCAAGCCGGTTGTTGCGGGCGAAAAGAAGATGTTCCGCGTCGGTTTCGAGATAGCCTGGTATTTCCTGCGATTCTGACAAAGGCACAACACAAAAAAACATCGGATTTCCTGCCCGGAAATCCGATGTTTCATTTTAAGGTGCTACCCTGATTATTCGGCTTTGCCGTCCGAACCGAGAACCTCCTTTATCTTGTGGATATAGAGTTTCTTCATGTTGTCACGAGCAGGACCCAGGTACTTGCGGGGGTCGAACTCAGCAGGCTTCGTAGCGAATACCTCGCGGATAGCTGCAGTCATGGCCAAACGCGAGTCGGAGTCGATGTTGATCTTGCAGACAGCGCTCTTCGCAGCCTTGCGGAGTTCCTCCTCCGGAATACCTACGGCAGCCTTGAGTGCACCACCGTACTTGTTGATGGTATCAACCTCCTCCTGGGGAACCGACGACGATCCGTGCAGAACGATCGGGAAGCCCGGAAGCTTCTTCTCGATAGCCTCAAGTACATCGAATGCCAACGGGGGAGGAACCAGACGGCCGGTCTTGGGATCTACTGTGCACTGCTCGGGAGTGAACTTGTATGCTCCGTGCGAAGTACCGATCGAAATAGCCAGCGAGTCAACACCGGTCTTGGTTACGAAATCGACAACCTCCTCGGGTTTGGTGTAGTGGCTCTCCTCAGCGGCAACCTCGTCCTCGACACCTGCCAGTACGCCGAGCTCGCCCTCAACGGTAACATCGAACTGGTGAGCGTACTCAACGACCTTCTTGGTCAGGGCAACGTTCTCCTCGTAAGGAAGCGACGAACCGTCGATCATCACCGACGAGAAGCCCATATCTACGCAACTCTTGCAAAGCTCGAAGCTGTCGCCGTGGTCGAGGTGAAGCACGATCTGGGGTTTCTCCCAGCCCAGCTCCTTGGCATACTCGACAGCACCCTCGGCCATGTAACGCAGAAGCGTCTGGTTAGCATAGTTGCGGGCACCCTTCGATACCTGAAGGATTACGGGCGACTTGGTCTCTGCTGCAGCCTGGATAATGGCCTGAAGCTGCTCCATGTTGTTGAAGTTGAATGCCGGAACGGCATAACCTCCCTTGATTGCCTTTGCAAACATCTCACGGGTGTTTACAAGTCCCAACTCTTTGAATGATACCATAACAGTCTTATTTTATAAGTTGATTAACGTTGTTTTCCAAAATCGTCGCAAAGATATGAAAACTTTTTAAGAATCGAGCGCAGTTCCGGCAATTTACAGCTTAAAAAGTCCCAGATTGTAGAGGAATATCAACGCCAGCAATACGGGGCACACGTAACGCAACAGTACGACAAGCACTCCGAACAGGCGGCAGCGCAGTGTGCCGTGGTTCGTTATCTCGTCGTGCAGCAGGCTGCGCTTGAGCCTCCAGCCCACGAACAGCGACGTGCAGAGGCCGCCGAGCGGCAGCATGACATTGGCCGTAATGAAATCGAGCGAGTCGAAGATATTAAGCCCGAATATCGTAAATCCGCGCCATACTCCCAGCGAGAGCGACGCCGCCACGGCCAGCAGCATCGTTGCCGCAGTCACACACCACGCCGACGCACGGCGCGACATGTGCCACTCCTCATGCAGATAGGCCGTCAGCACCTCGTGCAGCGATATGGTCGAGGTCAGGGCCGCAAGCACCAGCAGCAGGAAAAACACCGCCGACCACACTGCGCCGAAAGGCATGGTGCTGAAGATGCTCGGCAGCGTGATGAAGACGAGCGACGGGCCCGACGTAGGTTCGATACCCACGCTGAAGACCGCCGGAAATATCACCATGCCCGCAAGCACGGCGACCAGCGTATCGAGTGCAACGACATTTAGGGCCGTAGACTGCAGATTTGTTTTGCGCGTGAAGTAGGAAGCATACGTAACCATGCAGCCCAGGCTTATCGACAGTGAAAAGAAGGCCTGTCCCATGGCATCGAGGAGCGTTTTGGCCGTCACCTTCGAGAAATCCGGCGCGAACAGGAACTTCAGTCCGTCGATTCCGCCGGGCATGGTGATGGCACGCACCGCCAATACGACCAGTACCGCAAAGAGTACCGGCATCAGCAGTTTTGCCGAACGCTCGATACCCTTCTGTACGCCGAGTGCTATGACCACATGCGTGAGAAGCACGAACACGGCCGTATATACGACCGGGCGCCACGGGCTGAGCGTGAAGGATTCGAACAGTGCCGTATTGACCGCCGAAGAGGTGTATTGCGCAATATCGCCCGAGAGCGACTTGATGAAATACTCGAGCGTCCAGCCCGAAACCACGAAATAGAAGCCCAGTATCAGGAAAGCCGCCAGAGCGCTGTTGTAACCGATGAACGCCCACCCTTTCGACAGCGACTTGAACGCCCCGACCGAATTGCGGTGCGTATGGCGTCCTACGGCGAACTCGGCCAGCAGTATCGGCAGACCGAGAACCAGTATGCAACCGACATATATTATAAGGAAAGCCCCTCCGCCGTTCTCTCCGGCAATATAGGGGAACCTCCATATGTTTCCCAACCCTACGGCACTGCCTGCCGCAACAAGCACGGCACTCAGTTTGCCGCCCAACGTAACCCTATCCTTGCTCATAATGCTATCTGCTATTATCAAAAACCCTACCTGGAGGAGTTGGTCACAGGTCCGAAACGGCAGTTCCAAGTCCCCCGATTGCGGCAAAAATAAAATTTATACCGCTAACAGACAAATTTCTACGGGCAAAACCGACCGTTTTTACGTCTTATACATTACAATCCGTAAGTACACTTCCGGTCCAACCGCCAAGTAAAACCCCACAATAAACTACTGTACAATACGATACATCACGTTACTTTCTAAAGCAAACGGGCCGGAACCCGTAAATCGGATTCCGGCCCGCGTTTGCAGGAGCATTTGCCTCGGGGTTACCCTTCGATCGTCACGCTCACGCGCCCGACCTTGCCGCCGAGCGGCGGGGCGAGTTTCGACACCGTACATACGACATGGTGTACGGCCGGGAACTCGCTTTTGAGCGCGGTAATTATATTCATGGCCACACGTTCAACGGTACGCTGCCGCACCTCCATCTGGCAGGATACGGATTCGTAAACCGACAGATAATTGACAGCCTTCTCGACGCAATCCTCACGCGCCACATCGCCCAGTTCGGTCGTAAGTTCCAGATCGACACTGAAACGGTTGCCAACCTCGCGTTCAAGGTCATAGCAGCCGTGATGGGCGTAAAACTCCATATCGGAGAGTCTGATACGGTACTCCATTACTCGACGGTAACCAGATAGTAGTTCTTCTTGCCCTTCTGCACGAGCAGGTATTTGCCGGCAATGAGGTCGGCCTCGGTAACCGCACGCATCGGATCGGTAACCTTCTCCTTGTCGAGCGACACACCGCCGCCCTGTACCATCTTGCGGCACTCACCCTTCGACGGGAATATCTGCGTCTTTTCAGCGCAGAGGTCGACGAACGTGCAACCCAGATCCGAACGCGATACCGTGAACTGCGGAACACCCTCGAACACCTGAAGCAGCGTCTGCTCGTCGAGACGGCGCAGAGCCTCGGAAGTGGCCCCGCCGAAGAGTATCTGCGAAGCCTCGACAGCCTTCTCGTACTCCTCCTCGGAGTGGATCATCGTGGTAATCTCCCTGGCCAGGGCCTTCTGCAGTATGCGCAGGTGCGGCGCGGCCTCATGTTCTGCCGTCAGACGGTCTATCGTCTCCTTGTCGAGCAACGTGAAGATCTTGATATAACGCTTTGCGTCCTCGTCGCTCACATTGATCCAGAACTGGTAGAACTTGTATGGCGACGTATAACGCGGGTCGAGCCATACGTTGCCGCTCTCGGTCTTACCGAACTTCGTACCGTCAGCCTTGGTGATCAGCGGGCAGGTGATGGCATAGGCCTCCTTGTCGAGCTTGCGGCGGATAAGCTCCGTACCCGTGGTAATGTTGCCCCACTGGTCCGATCCGCCAAGCTGGACCTTGCAATTGTATGCCTGGTAGAGATGCAGGAAGTCGTTGCCCTGCAGCAGCTGGTACGTGAACTCGGTAAACGACATGCCGTCGCCCTCGCCGTTGAAGCGCTTCTTGACCGAATCCTTGGCCATCATGTAGTTGACCGTAATGAGCTTTCCGATCTCGCGGGCGAAATCGAGGAACGTAACGTCCTTCATCCAGTCGTAGTTGTTGACCAGAATCGCCGCATTCGGTGCGTCGGAATCGAAATCGAGCAACTTCGAAAGCTGCTTCTTGATGGCCTCCTGATTGTGACGCAGGGTCTTCTCGTCGAGGAGGTTGCGCTCCTGCGACTTGCCGCTGGGGTCGCCGATCATGCCCGTGGCGCCGCCTATCAGCGCGATGGGACGGTGGCCGCACATCTGCAGGTGCTTGAGTATCATCACCCCCACGAGGTGGCCTATGTGGAGCGAATCGGCCGTCGGGTCGATTCCGAGGTAGGCCGTAGTCATCTCCTTCGAGAGTTGTTCTTCGGCTCCGGGCATGATGGTGTGGATCATGCCGCGCCATTTGAGTTCTTCTACGAAATTCTTTGTCATCGTTCTATCTATACGTTTTTTCTGATTTCAACTTGTTGTCCCGAAGCTACTCGACCTCGAGGTCGAGCACCTTCTTCAACTCCGCATAAAGCGGATTCTTTTTTTCCATATGTCTTATACGGTCCTCGAGCTTTATGGGAGGCATCTTGCGCCCGTCCTCACGGACCGATATGTCGAATTCGAGTGCCCCGGTCACCCCGGCGATGTCGGCTATCTTCATCAGCAACTCGCTCGAGGAGTGCTGGATTTCGTCCTTCAACACATCGGAAGGAACGGTCATGCGTATGACATTGTCCTCGAATTCCATGGTCTCGAACGCTACGACAAACCGCGGCCGCTGCTCATTAATATTGTGCAGGATCGCGTCACGGCTGCGTTCGAGCTTGGCGCGGCTGTCGGGGTCGACCGTATACTCCACCGATACGTCGTCGGCCGAATCGGCATCGTCGTCACCGTTGATCAGCGAAGCTATCGATGCACCTGACACCAGATGCTTCGGGTCCGCAGGTGTAACCGGACGCCGCACGGCCCCAACCGCAGGCTGCTGCCTTTCAGGCTTTGCGGGTGCACTCTCCGCAGCACGCACGGAGGTCGCAGGTTGCGACTGCGGTATTGCCGGAGGTGTCGGTTGGGCACTCACGGCTGATGCAGCCGCAGTTCTCTGTTGCGGCGCGGCAGCAGTTCTCCCGGACTGTGCCGCCGTATGTTTGTCTTGCAGATCGGGCAACGGATAGGAGGCCGCTACAACGCTCCCCTCATTTTTTTTTTGACCGAGAGCCGCGATCTTCATCAGCCCCAGTTCGACAAGCAGACGTTGGTTCGACGACTGCCGCAACCGCCCGTCCGCATCGGTCAACAATGACATTGCCCCGAAAAGAAAATTGTTGTCACATCGTTCCGCCTGGGAACGGTATCGTTCGAGCAGCGTCCCGGTGAACTCTATGAGCGAGATAGCCGGGCCCTTGGCCACAAGCAGGTCACGCATGTGCTGGTTCAGTCCCGCCATGAATATCTGGGCCGAGAACCCGTTGCCGAGAATACGGTCGAACAACAGGAGCGCATCGACATAGTTGCCGTCGAGCAACAGGTCTGTCATCTGGAAATATGTGTCGTAATCCAGGACGTTGAGCGTCTGTGCAACCTCCTTGAAGTCGAGTTTCGTTCCGCAGAACGATACGGCCTTGTCGAACATCGACAGGGCGTCGCGCATACCGCCGTCGGCCTTGCGGGCTATGAGGTTGAGCGACTCGTCATCGGCCTCGACACCCTCCTGTCCTGCAATGTACCTGAGATACCCGACGGCATCTTCCACGCGTATGCGGTTGAAATCGTATATCTGGCAGCGCGACAGGATCGTAGGTATGATCTTGTGTTTTTCGGTCGTGGCCAGAATGAATATCGCATGGGCGGGCGGCTCTTCGAGCGTCTTGAGGAATGCGTTGAAGGCCTGCTGCGAAAGCATGTGCACCTCATCGATGATGAAGACCGAATAGTGTCCGACCTGCGGTATTATGCGCACCTGGTCGATCAGGTTGCGAATATCGTCCACCGAGTTGTTCGACGCGGCATCGAGCTCGTGAATGTTGAGCGAGCGGTTCTCGTTGAACATGCGGCACGACTCGCACTCGTTGCACGCTTCGGCGCCTACGGGATGCAGACAATTTATCGCCTTGGCAAAGATACGCGCACATGTGGTCTTACCCACACCGCGCGGACCGCAGAAAAGGTAGGCATGAGCCAGCTGTCCGCGTTCGATCGCATTCTTGAGCGTCGAAGTGATGTGCTTCTGGCCCACTACCGATGCGAAGGTCGCGGGGCGGTATTTTCTTGCGCTGACGACAAATTTCTCCATAGCAGGACAAAAGTAGTGAAAAAAAAAGAAAACATTGCACTTATTCCGCCAAAAAGGATTGTAGTCGCTCCACGTCGCGGTCCTGCACCACATTCGGCATGCCCGAAACAGGCCGCGCAAAGGCGGCTTGGTCCAAAAAAATGAAAAAAATATCCGCATGGCCTTGCATATAACGAAAATTTATTACCTTTGCACCACATTTGCACCGCAAAAGCCCAGGTGGCGAAATGGTAGACGCGCTCGTTTCAGGTGCGAGTGTTGAGAGACGTGTAGGTTCGACTCCTATCCTGGGCACGTAAAAAACCGTTGGACATCTTGTCCGACGGTTTTTTTCATGCCATCATCGGCCCGGTATTCCGTTCGCACCGGCGGGCAAGTCTGCGAGAAGACTCTGTCCAACCTGACATACCACCCTGAAAAAGACATTCAAAACCGGACATGTCATGGATTCCGGACACAGACAGGTCCGATTACATATCCGTTGTTTCCAGAATATTTACTATTTTTACATCTGCATCTTCACGAAAAAAACGAAACACCATGTACAAATTTGTTTTAGCCATATTGTCATGCTGCATTTTCCCGTTCGCGGCCGCAGCCCAGACCTATCTCACGGCAGAGAACATCTCATACAGGGACCAAGGGGACCGTTATGCGATGAGCCGCTGCAAACTCGACGTATACTACCAGCAGGAAAAGAGTGGTACGCCCGTCGTGGTATGGTTTCACGGAGGAGGGCTTACCGGCGGCGAAAAGTTTATTCCGGAAGAGTTGAAGAACGAAGACCTCACAGTGGTCGCGGCAAACTATCGGCTATTGCCGCAGGCAGAGCTTTCAGAATGCATAGACGACGCCGCGGCAGCCGTGGCATGGACATTCCGCCATATAGCCGATTACGGAGGCGACCCCCGTAAAATATATGTTTGCGGACACTCGGCCGGCGGTTACCTCACCAACATGATAGGTCTCGACAAGAAATGGCTCGGCAAATACGGCATCGACGCCGATTCGATCGCCGCGCTGGCACCATTCAGCGGACATGCCATCAGCCATTTCGCCTATCGCGAAGCCAGGGGAATGAAACCCACGCAGCCCAGTATAGACGAGTTCGCACCGTTGTACTACGTGCGGGCCGACGCCCCGCCGTTGATCATCATCTCCGGTGACCGCGAGCTGGAGATGCTCGGACGTTACGAGGAGACCGCATACTTCTGGAGAATGATGAAGGTCAACGGGCACAAGGAGACATATATATATGAACTTGATGGCTACGACCACGGGGCGATGGCTTCACCCGCGTTTCATATTCTGAAAAATTACATAAGACAACACACTGAGACTCGCAATTGAAATTCAGCCGATACAATCAAGCAGTCTCCAGACACCGTTACGCAGTAAACCAGTCCGACAGATCCCGCCGCCGGCCAAACGGCGGGAAATGCCCGACACAAAAAAGCACAGATTATGAATTATGAATATAGTAATGTATGGAATCCCCGAAGGACAGGCGCGCCGCACGGCAGAACGCTACGGGTTGACTTTGTGCCGTTCGTTCGACAATGCAGCCGATGAGAACTATCTGCTGCTCCAGCACAAACTCGTAACCGAAGAGGAGCAGCTGGACTTCTTCTCACGCATGATGCAACATGAACATACGATCGACGCCGTCATCGTCATGCACGCCGATTCGTTAAGTACGGTCCATTACAGTTCGCAGCCGGGCAAGTTCTTCTCCGTAAATGGCGACGCCGAAAATGAAGAGAAGCTCGACGAGGAAATATCCGGCATTATCGAGACAAGCCTCGGGTATCTCTGCGCACACGAAGGGATATAATACCCTATCATTACTGTTTCTCAAGCTCCAAATACGATTTCTACCGTTATTTTTTTGCGAACGGCACCATATCCGCACAATCAATTCCGAAAACTTGTCACCGGCATATTCCGCCGGTGACGCACCGTACATGTTCATAATAGCATGTGTATCAGAGACCACGCATCGCGCCGCATCTCGGATTATCACATTCCCCTCCAATGCTTGCAGACAAATACCGGCTAATCATCTCTTGTTTTTTGATTATATTTTATAACCTGGCCACGATTTAAAGCGGCTCAAACTACAACATCGGCAAAAACAAGATAAAATCATTACGTTCGACCCAAACTTAAACAATATATCCCCATGAAAAGATTTTTCAGAACTTTAGCAATTCTGTGCATCGCACTGCCTGCCGCAGCACTCTGCTCCTGCGACAAGAACGACGGGTCTGAAACGACCACGAAACCAGCACCCGGCCAAGAAAGCACGATCAATGGCATAGCCGTATCGTATATTCCCGCCGACCAATTCACCATGGGCAGTCCCGCCGAAGAGGAGGGCCGGTTCGAAGACGAGGTGCAACACTCCGTAACAATTACGAAGGGATTCTGGATCTGCCGTTACGAAATTACAACAAGCGAATATGTCAAATTCCTCAATACGCTCAAAATAGGCAAGGACGGAAAATTCAATACCGAGGAGTTCGGAGAACAGATTCTGGTCGAAAGCGACAAGACTTTCGGCATGAAATGGAACTCCGACACTTCGGCCTGGGAGCCGGCAAGCGGCAGGGAAAACTCTCCGGCAGTCTCCGTTACATGGTTCGGAGCATACGAATATGCCAAATGGATCGGTGGAGAACTGCCGACAGAAGCCCAATGGGAATATGCCTGCCGCGCAGGAAGTACCACGGCATTCTGCTATGGTGATGATATCGCAATGCTCGGCGAATACGGCTGGTTTGACGGCAATTCCGATCTGGACGTTCACCCCGTGGGAATGAAGAAGCCCAACGCCTGGGGTCTGTACGACATGCACGGTAATGCGTGGGAGTGGTGCTTTGACTGGTACGATGAGTATCACGGCGACGCAGTCGACCCGCGCGGGCCGGAAGAGCAGGTAGACGGAGCCGGAAGGATCATGCGCAGCGGATCATGGTTCAACTGCGTAGAATCGGAATGCAGATCAGCATACCGAATAGATACTGACCCGACATTCAAGAGCATCGCCTGCGGATTCAGAATAATATTTCCAGAAACGGAAGAATAGACATCAGAGAGCTCAATAAGTCATATAAATAATATAAAAGGCGGGATTAATATAAAATCCCGCCTTTTATGTATCGAGATGATATGGCCAGCCTAACAACTCTTATTTCCAGCGACGAATATGCATAAGCTGATAAAACATATCATATAACAAAGCCGCGACAACAATATTACCCGACAAAAAAGGAGGTCGCAACTATATAGTACGACCTCCTGATTTCGAGAGCTGTTGACGAGGCTTGAACTCGTGACCTCTTCCTTACCAAGGAAGTGCTCTAACGTTAAGAATCCGCAGAATTCTGACTAAAATACAGGCAGTTACGTCAATATAAAAAATATCGACAAGCTACAGTGTCCAACAAAGGGTCCAACAATCGCTGTCTGCAATTGCTTGCAGGTTAATATCAGTGTATTTATAATTTCAAACAACACGGCGGAATAGATTCCTGAATAGAGACTTCCCGGAGAAGCCGGATTTATGCCAAACGTGCCATTATCGCAAAAACTGCAACATCATACTCCTCTGTCAAGTCTCTAATTATAATGTAAATATACCAAAAATTCGCGAGAAAAGCAAATGTTAGTGACAGATGAAAAAGGTTATGTAAATGTTAATACAATTTCTATTCTTATGTGAGATTAATTATGCGAAATATCATTATCTTCGCATTAGCAACTCAAATATAGCTTGAGCATTCTTCATATAACATTAATCGATTAACAAAATGAACGATATTAAAAAACAAGTATTGGACCGCATTTACTCTTTTTTTATCCAATCTTCGGATTTTAATGGTATTCCTCTTAGGCAAATAAGTCATGGGCTTGGAATCACATATGAAGGATCGATTGATATCGTGAAGGAACTTGTGGCAGAAGATAAATGTATGATTCAGTCTTCTACGAATCCACATATTATATATTGGGCTACATATTCTATCCCTTTTCAGCTTAACTGTCTTGAAGGAGCAAAGAAGATAACAGTAGAAGTATGCCGAATTGGAGACATTGAATATGAGAGAGAAAACACAGAGTTCCCTATCTGTGTTTATCCATCACAATCTTATCTTCGCAAGCATCGGGATGTGAGCAACATGCCTTTTTTTACGAAATTGTTATCATGGGGTGAGCCGCAATTAACTCCATGTTACTTCGATATGGATGTGTTACAACGCTATTATGATGATCCACGATATCATTTTTATTTTAAGGATTATTTCGGAAGTATATCATTCAAAGAGAAAGATGGCGAATCGATGGTGAGAAATGAAGATGGGGTATTTTTGCAATCTTTTGGGCTTGGATATGATAACAATAGAACACGCATTGTAGTAGTTTATTTACGATATCTAAATGATCTAACTCCTGAACATCAGAATTATTGGCAAAGTAAAATGGTTCATCCTAATCTGGAGCCTCGAATTCTTGACGAATACTACGAGAACAGAATTAATGGGAATTATGTTACATCAAAATCTGTATATTCCGCATTCCAATGCGAGGTCAATGCTGTGATTGATTTATCACAGCAAATTTTCGGGGAACCATTGTTTCGAGAAAAGATTTCTTTAGAAAACCCTCCTAAAGAATTATCTCTTTTCTTCCTGCCAACGAAAAAGAATTTTTACGCTTTTGCGTTAGCGATGGATCAAATGATTTCTGAAAATATAAACCGTGATTTCTTTTCTGGGAAGGTCGTCTTAGAGGCCGAGGTGATGATGGATATCGACCATTTGTTAGCTCCGCACGGGACGGCCTATTTTACCGTTCGTCGAGACTTGACGAAAGATGGATTCTGCTTTCACCCCATCTATCGAAAATACACATATCAATGTAATGTCCAATCAACTTCGTAAAGACCGCATGCAAAAGGATGGGGATATCGTATTCTATCTCCTCGTGCAAGTCAATGACACACAGCTCTATATGTTTGAGCGATTTATTTGCGTGTTAGGCATCCGGCCGGGCACGGCATCAATTGACAAGATTTTCAAAGAACTCATTTTATTTACTGCCAGAGCCGCTTAGGCTTGGCCATTTTTTAACGAACTATTGTACAAATTGAAATGTATTTTTTAATTCAGAGGGGATCCTATGCTTCAGGAATTTGTCGCGTAGTGGTACTTACAGTAGTCAAATTATTCTGATAATTAAATATCCAAGATACACTGCAATCAGTCCTGAAGGTACTTCCTTTCGAAGGCTGCGTATTCTGCTTCCTGCTGTATAATCGGAAGCTCAGACATATCAGGTAATGAATTGATTATCGAATCCATTACCTCCCGCTGTGTATTGAAATTATTTGAAGCGATAACAAACTCCTTTGATGGCTTCCCGTCGGGAGTCATGGGATGACACTTCATTACTGAATCCAGATAATATGTCGCCTTGCCTAAATATATATTGAAGACAGTCCGGGCAAGTTCTTTGTATTTCTGTTCCTTCATTATTTTCAAGGCATTTAGGTAGTCCGGTTCCATTTCTGCTGTGATTCTGGCCCGGATGTTTTCAATCTTCTCTGTCTCCTTCGATTCTGCAATATTGTTCTGAACTCCCGGTATGAATATAAGTGTAAGGAATGCAAGTACAACAACGGCTCCAAGCACAAGATACGGTAATCTATCGGACCTCTTCATCATCTTTTTTAACTCATCCACGCTTTGAGGCCTGCGGGATGGATTTTCCGACATGCATTTGCGGGCAAGATGATGGTATTTTCTCCATCCGAAAATAAGTTTTATAAGCATGCCGACAGAATATATATCCGATGCAACTCCAACAGATCCTTGTCCATTGGTTGTTTCCGGAGCAGAGTAGCCTTGGGTGCCTCCGTGTATACCTGTGTACAGACTGTCTTCGCTCTCGGAAAGTCCAAAATCTATGATATGTGCAGCACCTTTCCCATTGACGACAATATTGGATGGCTTCAAGTCATTATGAATAATACCGCGTCTGTGCAGGTATTCCATTCCGTCCAGAATGTCTCTCAGGACGGAAATTTTTTGGCCGATAGTTGGCCCTGTAGCGACAAACTCATCCAGAGTGCAGCCATTGATGTATTCCATGATAATAGCCGGACCAAAAGGAGTGTTTTCTCTAAACCCGATAGTCCTTATTATACATGGATGAATAAGGGTGGAAGCAAGTTCATATTCACGGCGTAAGACAGCGGTGGACATGGTGTTTGGGTGAATGCCTGCTTTGAGAATTATAGATTTTGTTCCTTGCCGCGCCTTGATTATGCGAAAATATTTTCCTTCACTGATGGTAGTGAGGACGACTATGTCACCGTATGATTCACTGGTGCTGAAATAAGATATTTCTGAAGAATTTTCCATAGATTATTTCCCTTTTACTCCACGAATTTAGGAAATATATGGCGGTTCTTATAATTTTTCCAGAATTGTAAGTCCTGAAACAAGTCCCATAGCATATCCGTTGCAGATTTCTCCGCCATGAACCAGATTGTCTACGAACAGAGGAAAATTCTTGACCATGACACCGCATTCGAAGCTGTCTCCGTTCTGAAGAGTAGAGTTTTGACAGTCAATGGCTTTGAAGGTTCTGCCACCTTGAAATTCAATTATGCATATCCTATCCGGGCACCAGCCGATACGGAACCGTTCCCCAGGCCTCAAGTCCTCAACTTTATAACTATCGGCACTGGAAAGAGCCGATTCTTTGTGCTTGTCACCTTTCAGACTGTTACAGAAATCGTCCCAATGACAGTAACCTGCGTACATGCATAATACGTCCAACGTGTGAGTATATATTGTGCTATAGCCTTTCAGACGTCCCCAAACCCGCCGGAGGGTATTCTCTGAGATATGCTCTGTAGTGGCATTTCCAATGGCCAGACTCAAGTTGGAAAAATCTGATCTGCTCTCCAACTTGTGCCCGAACCGTTTTTCTACTACTTGCTTCAGTTCAAAGACTTGAGGTATATCACTCTTTACCGCCATGAATACAAATTTATGCAATAAAATTTGACTATACTAAAAAGTAATCAAAAAGGTCCAAAAAGGTCCAAAATCACAACCTGTCGGAGTCTTTTTTCGCAGTCATGTTGTTGGTGGATTGATAACCAAAATGTATTGACATTATTGTTGCAAAAACGTTTCAGGAAGAAGGTCCAAAAAGGGCCATTTGAATTCGAATATTTTTATTTTCTTCGCAATTGATAACTGTAACCTCTGATTATGGACTATTTAAGTATAAATTATTGGATGCACCGTATTTCCTTCAACAGGGTTGCGAAAAAGCTTCTTTTGAATGACAATTCATTGGATTTGCTTTCATAAATTAAAAATAAGATGATTCCAGTTGTTCTCGAAAAGTTTAAAAAGTGTATCAATCCAAATGGCTTTGAAAAGTTAATCGGCCTATATTGGGTAAGCATGGCGGATGAGTTACTCATCTGCCGACAAATAGTCTACCTGTAAATGAGGGTGATGTGTATGTTGAGGCATTGTTTGAAGGCCTTAATGTAAAAGTTCTTGTACAGGCAGCAACACGATACGGAGGTTGGTGTCAGAGCCGTGGAACAGATAATCAAGGGGAGTAAAAAATATCAAATAGATAAGAAGCCAGACGAAAAGATTATCTTGCGGGTAGTCTCTACCTGTGAATACTTCACTAAAGAGGCGCAGTCTTTGGCTAAACAGTACAACGTAAGACTGATTGACGGTAAAGAGTTAGCTACTATGCTGATATCTCAGTTTGGCAAAATGAATGAATTGGATAAGTAAACGACTAAATAACAATTAATATCTATTATATATGTACGACGAAAGAATAGAAAATCTCATTAGTGCAGTATTGGCTGATGGTGAGTTGACAGAAAAGAAAAAATGGATTTTATTAAAGAATGCGGAAGCATAATGAATTGATCTTGAATAGTTTGATATGGTATTGGATGCCAAATTAGTGACATTGAAAAAGCAGGCAGCTACTCTTGGCAAACCTAAGGCAAAAGGTGCTGCAAGAAATTTAAAGTAAGATAAAAACAGAAGTGATATATGGGGCTTTTTAGCAAAAGTAAGTCATTCGGATTAATGAACGTAATCCGTTGTGATGAACAGGAATATTTAGTGTGGAAGTGGCGTCCTGAAGGTCAAGAACTTAATACAACAACACGCGAGAATTCAATCCGATATGGTAGTAGTCTACGAGTAAAGGATGGAGAGGTTGCGGTTTTTGTATATAAACAAAAGGATGGTACAATGCAGGACTTCATTGTCGGTCCTTATGATGACACCATAAAAACGGCTAATTTCCCTATTCTTTCAGGTATTGTTGGTTTGGCTTTTGGCGGAGAATCTCCTTTTCAAGCCGAAGTGTATTTCATAAACTTGCAAGGCAATAATCAGGTAAAATTTGCTATTCCATATTTTGATGTAGCAGATCCGCGACTTCCTGATTTTCCTGTCCCTGTAGCTGTTCGTGGCGCCTTAACCTTTGCATTGGAAGATTATCGAAACTTCATCAAACTCAATCGTTTAATTGATTTTGATCTGGAAGAATTCAAAAAACAAATAAAGGATGCTATGGTGCGCAAAATTAAGGGTATAGTTACAAATGTGCCGTCAGACCTTGGTATGCCAGTAGTGCAGATGGAACGTAAAATTGATGAAATTAGTGAAGTACTTGAGGCTCGTTTAAAAGATCGTCTTGATGAATTTGGAGTCAAGATGAAGCATATTGATATTAGTGCTGTGGAAATTGATAAAGAATCGGATGCTTATCAAGAAGTCAAAGATCTTACTGGTGGAATAACTGCTAAGACGATGCATGCGCAAGCAGATACCAATATTAAGAATATGCAAGACATGCAAGCTATAAATGTTGGAAACATATCAGAGACTATGCGCATTCAACGCGAAGAAGCACAACGTGCACAGAAACTTCAAACTGAAACTAACTTTATGGGTGCACATGCTCTTAACCAACAAACGAATATACTACAAACTGCAGCTAGCAATTTAGGGCAAATGGGCACAATAGCTGGAGGAAATGGAAGTATGAATCCGGCTGGTATAATGACTGGTATGATGATGGGAGGTGCTATGGGTGGACAAATGGCTGGTATGATGAATAACATGGGACAGCAGATGCAAGGTGCTATGAATACTCCTCCACCTATGCCACAAGTTGCATATATGGTTGCTGTAAACGGTCAGCAAACCGGACCTTTCAATATGCAGCAACTCCAGCAAATGGTTCAAATGGGCCAAATCACCCAACAGACTTATGTTTGGAAGCAAGGTATGGCTCAATGGGAGCTTGCTTGCAATATCCAAGAACTAGCATCGCTCTTTGTCGGTCCAGTTCCCCCTCCAATGCCAGGAGGAATGCCTACACCTCCAACTCTTTAGATATTAAAGTATATGGATAATAATAATTTCTTTTCTATTGATAGACTTGTTGAGTTTGGAATGGGGATGGCTATGGCTCAACAGATGGTGCATATGATGAATGAAACAATGCAATCGATGTATGTTCCAGGTTCAGCGTCTACTATTCAAGCTCAGATGTCAATAAGTATTTATGTTGGTATCGACGGACACTCTGTGGGGCCTTTATCGGAAATCGAATTTTCAAAACTTGTTACCGAGAAGAAAATATCATGTTCGACCTTGGTATGGATCCCTGGTATGTTAAGCTGGAAACCAATAGAACAGATCCCGAACCTCCTTAAGATTGTTGCGATAACTCCACCTCCTTTACCAATAGATTTAAAATGAAAATAAACGTATTTCTATCATTTATGAGTTTCGCTTTAGCGGCATTGTTGTCATATTGGGTTTTTAATATGGCATCGGAAGATACTAATGCTGCTATTTGCGGGATCGGATCTTTGTTGTGCTTCTGCGTCACACTTATTCCCGCAATAGGCATGAGTTACGAGACCTTAGGTATAGGAACTAATATTAGAATAGTCTCTGCTCTGTTCTTTATAGTATTTTTAATCAGTCAATTCTGCTTTGCAGGATTTGGAGTTAAGATGCCTTATTATATAATTATAAATGGAATTATATTAATCATTTATCTTGCAATATTTTACAAAATGCAGAGAGTAAAGGAGATTTAAAAATTGTAATGTCTCTTAGACTTTGATTATGATGAATAAGTTATAAATCAATTAAACCGCTCTAAAATAGGGCATAATTTCATTTTTATGTACAACGAAAGATTAGAAAATCTCATCGATGCAGCTCTTGCTGACGGAGAGTTGACTGAAAAGGAGAAACAAATCCTTTTCAAGAACGCTCAAGTTTTGGGCGTGGATCTGGACGAATTTGAGATGGTTCTTGACGCCAAACTTTTCGAGAAAAAGAAAAAAATGCAGCAGGAACTAGCCGCTAACCAACCACAAGTTTCATCAGCACCCAAATCCAATAAGTTTGGGGATGTAAGAAAATGTCCTCAGTGTGGTGCTGTAGTTCAGGCAATGCAAGCTATTTGTCCTGAATGCGGCCATGAATTTACTGGTATTGGAGCTAACTCTAGTACAGAAAAGTTGAGCGTTATGTTGCAAAAAGTCGTCGATGATTGTGAATCAAAATTTTATTCTATATCATTAACGGATAGAATGAGCGGTATTACAACGGACGAGAAAAAAGAGGTAGATATTTTTTCTACTAAAGCTGATGTAATTTCCACATTTCCTGTGCCGAATACAAAAGAGGATTTGATAGAGTTTGCCGTAACAATGCAGACAGGAGTAAAGACAAATAAAAAGTATCGATTCCCGTCAGATGATGTTGAAGAGAGCAAAAATAAACTTCACAATGCTTATTCTGCAAAATATGATGAATGCATCTCGAAGATGAAAATTATGTTCCCAAACGATCCTATGTTTAAATCTCTGCTTGAACAACAGGGAAAAGTAGAAGAAAAGAAAGGCATCTTTGGAAAGTTATTTGGAAAATAAATAATCCATCGGTGTAAGATCAACATTCTTCCAATAAAGAGTTAAAGATTGTAAACTAGAGTGTGTCAAGTAAAGGAAAAAGAAATTATTCACTTTACAGACACACTTTAATTAGGGTCTGTCGTGAAAAGATAAAAAACTCTATAATAAATTTATTGACAATATAATAGAAAATTCGTGTCTTAGCTAAAGATAAATAGAATACCTCTAATAGCCTTGGAAAAGCCGAATTTGAGGGATCACAAAAATAAATCAGCATGGCTTAGGTACAAAGTTTCGCTGGAATATCTCCAAATCTTCCGTTTACGGAGTATGATTTTTATGATTTGTATAGACAGCCGTTCAAAAATAGCGAACTCGGCATGATAAAAAGGAAACTCCATTTGGATTGAGAAACAAGATTATGATGGTGAAGATTGGACGTAGAACATACTTCACCGCAGAAGGAAAAGTAGCGCTGATGTTCTACGTGTGGGACTGACCTTTACGGGAGCATTGGCTTCTGCTGTAACTGAAAATAAAAATCGGTTCCGGAACGAAGCCGGCGATATAAAAAACGATGAGTTCAAACGGAAAAATACAGGGGCAGTCTGCCGGTTGACTCATAATAGTGGAATTAAACGACAGCCCCTAGTTAATTACAAAAACCAAACAATTCCTTAAACTATGAAAAGAAATTTAATTTTGGCTATGATGATTATGATGGTGTCATGCTCATCTAGTTCAAAAAAGATCGATTCGACCTCCGTAAATTTTGTCTCTGGAGAGGTGGCAATGTATGTTCAGGTGGCAGATCAACCTGCTGAAGTTTCGTTTTCGAGGTCAGAAGACGATGCCTCTGTAGGGTATATTCGATTGAAAACCATTCTGAAGATGAATACCGAAGGTCTTAAAAACATGCAGGCTAGTAATGTAAGGTTTCAAACATTGCCTATCGCTTCCGTCGATTTGGAGGATGATGAAGGGAACAAAGTACTCAAACTTCAGCTCAGTAAAGCATCGCTCCCTGCACTTAAGACTCTTCTGACTGGTGCCGCTGGCGATACAGCCGAGGTTGTATTCGAAACCGTATGTAATGATATAAAGGAGGCAAAAAAACAATTCCGTGCCGCAACGAAGTTTGCCCCCTCTCAAACTGCGGATATTGTCATAGGTTTTCATATAATGACAGATTATTCTAAAACCGTTTATGGATCCAAGGATAAATGCGAGATTGTATTGATGCTTGACGGCACCGTTAAAACTAAATTTCATACACATAATACCAGTTATTATACCAGAGAAGTCAGTACAGAGTCTAGCCCTTGGAGAAAAGGAACGTGGACAATCAAAACTTTCGAACGAGGGAATGGTATCATAGAATACTACGATATGATTATGACTGGATGGGGAAACTCGACTATTCGCTTTGGCATGTCCAAAAATATGGACTATGTCTATCGTCTTACTTGGGGTGTTAGTGATATGGTAAAAAATAATACGTCTGAGGGATACAAAATCATTAAAGTCGAAAATATCACGACAAAAAAAAAGTGATCCCAAAACTTTGAAGAGGATAGGTATCAACAACCTAACCAATGAGAGGCGCTATAAAATATTTTGTGTAAATGGAAAATACGGGATTCAGATTGAGTTCCGTATTTTTTATTTTATACATTTACCGAATGAAGAATATTATGAACGAAAAGAATCAAGTAGAGCCCGATGAGGTATTAAGCAAGGAGTTCATTAGCCAGTTCAAGACAGAAGCGGATGTAAGCAAGTTTCTGAAGCACTATATGCCCAGGTGTTGGAGAAGATGCTGGAAGGCGAAATGGACGCGCATCTGAGCTATGAGAAGAATTCTGTGGCGGGAAACAACAGTGGCAATTTCCGCAACGGCAGCTATCCGAAGAAAATCCAGACCGAGCACGGTGAGGCAGTCATATCCATTCCCTGTGACCGAAACGGCCAGTTTGAGCCGATAGCAGTGCCGAAACATGAAAGCCGCGGACTTTCCATAGAGAAGCTTGTTATCCCCTTATACACCAAAGGGATGAGCGTTTCTGGCATAGAGGAAGAAATGCGTGAGATTTATGAAATAGAGCTCTCTACTTCTGCTATTTCCATCATCACGAACAAGGTAAACCAGGCCGCCCAGGAATGGCATAACCGCCCTTTAGATCCTGTATATCTGATAGTGTGTGGACGGCATCGTATTCAAGGTACGGGATAACAGCACGATCATCAACAAGACCGATGATCTTTGAGTCGGCCTGAAGCTGAACGGCCTGAAGGAAGTCTTGGGCATGAGGGGTGGCAAATCTGAAAGCTCTTCTTTCTGGATGGGGGGCCTGACAGACCTGAAGGCCAGTGGGGTCCAGGATATACTGATTACCTGTACCGACAATCTGAATGGATTTACCGACACCATCCGTACCGTATCTCCTCAGTCATCCATCCAAATCTGTGTGGTGCATCAGATAAGAACCTTCTGTAAATATGTCGTTTATAAGGACAAGAAGGAACTTACTGCGGATATGAAGAATATCTATAACGCACCCAATAAAAAGGTGCTGTCACGGAACTTGAGAATTTGGAGAGGAAATGGGGAGGAAAGTATCCTTATGCCATACTGTCCTGGCGGAACAATTGGGATGACCTGACCGTCTTCTTCCAGTTCCCACTGGAAATAATAAAGATAATCTATACCACAAATCTCATTGAAAACCTGAACGGGAAAATCAGAAAGTACACAAAATCAAAGCGTTCATTCCCTTCGGACGACGCTGTCAAAAAGACGGTATATCTGTCACTTATGGAAATTGAGAAGAAATGGACACAGCCCATCCATAACTGGGGCTTGATTATGAACCAATTTATGCTTATGTTTAAAAACAGAATCCAGATATAAGAGCAGTCTTACAACTGAATCCGGTTTCACTTTACACAAAATTATGGACAGTGCCGAATCATCCTTATTTGACTGCTATCCGGAGAACGCGTTTGTCGGCTCCGGCTCGTTATCTGCTTCAGCATGGTCTGCTGAAGGGGCGAATCCTCGATTTCGGATGTAGCCTTGGTTTAGATGCGGATGAATTGGAACGGCAGGGGTTCGACATTACAGGGTACGATTGTTATTATCGTCCGGAATACCCCGCTGGGAAATTCGACACAATTATGTGCATTTATGTCTTAAATGTGCTGGAACCTTATGCACAGACCGAGGTGATTATGGATATCGACCATTTGTTGGCTCCGCATGGAACAGCCTATTTTGCCGTCTGTCGAGACCTGACTAAAGAGGGATTTCGTTTTCATCCCATCTATCGAAAATACACCTATCAATGTAATGTCCGATTGCCTTATCCAAGTCTGGTTTGTAATTCAGGGTTTGAGTTGTATCAGTATTAGCGATGAAATAGATTACTATTGTAGCCTCATGAATTGTGCCTGTTATAAATGTAGGTTCAAGTTTAACTTGTCTCTGTATCCGTTTGCGTAGATGAATTCTTTGGCTTTTTGACGTAAATGGGGATTATAGGCATGTATGATTCGATGGTGATTTGGACATATAATAACAATGTTGTTAAAATTATTATTGAGAGAGGTACTAAAAGGATTTATGTGATGTACGTCAATCACATGGTATTCACCTCCGTAGGGTAATGTAATGAGTTGGCTGCATATTTGACAGCGATACCCATACAGTTTTTTGAGATTCAGGTAGAGATTCTTGCTAAATGTGGTCTATTGATAATTTGGGCTGTTTCGTCATTCAATAATAAACTTCCAAACAGCGATTCTTCTATGGGTGGGCTATAAGCTCTTGTTTCGCTTGGTCTATTTCCTGTGCAGAGACGGGGATTGCCTCTCGGATGTCTTTATTCGCGGTCGCATAGGACATGATAGCACTTCGTAGTTCGTCTGGAATCCGAATGTTGTGTGTTTTGATCCCTTGTTTAGTGAGTTTTTCTTTTAGAACCTGCTGCTGTTCAAGGCATTGTGTTAAGTTCGGAAAAGCAAGACGCATTGCCTTGGCAAAAGGGTGGTTAGGGCTATACCTCACCTGATACATCTCAGAATGGTTGGGATATTGTTCTCTATTGAAATTTTGATTGATAACATCTATATCTGTGAAGAGCTGATTATCCAATAGATATTCTTCGAGTTTCACCAATAGCCAGTTCTCCGAAAAACTCAATAAACTGGTTGAGTAATGCTGGGCGGATGGTAAAGCCTTGATACAAAATGCTATTGTCTATGTCTTTTAGGCAAATGAGCTTCATTTTGACTTTGAATGATTGTCTCAAGAAGTATTAATAATTAACAATAATCTTCCAAAACATCTCCTCCGGTCCATTCTTTACCTAAAGATAGAGTGTAGTATTTTTCAGCTCCTTCTTCTGTGAAGAATGTGCGTATACTTTCGTGTATGTAGAACCATTTTTCGTATCTGATCTCAGTGAGGGCAAAATTGGTAACTCCACCGCTAGTGGTGGTAAGTACTGCTATATGTGTCTTATCTAAAGAAAGTTCTGCTTTAATGACTTCTGAATGATAGTATTGATTTTGACAAAATACTGCTGTCGGATTTAAATTTGCTATGTAGTCCTGTAATGGAGTTTTTGTATGAGTATTGGGACACAATGGAAACTCTGTTGGGATTTTCCAATGTACTTGTTTTGCTCCAGGTGTTAGAGAGTCTTTGAGCGAAAGTTGCTCTTCGTAATATCTGGTTGTTTCAGCTTCGATTTCAGCCTGTTGCTGAGTATATGATTTGTGTGTTTCTTTTGAGCCCCAAGCTAAATTCCATGATGTTCTGAAGTCGTTGTCAGAAATGGTTTGATAAATCCATTCTCCAAGACCTTTATTCCCTTTTGATGATTTGACAGTATTATCTTCCTTTGCCCATCTTTCAAGATTCTTAAGGCATTTTGCCGCTTCTTCTTTTGATACAGTACGCATCCAACCAATATTGGGATCAGATGCCGATTCTCGCAGAATGGATGGATTCTCTAAGAAAGCTTCGATTGAACCACATAAATATATTATCTTATTTCTGGTTATTGGATTGTTGAGCGCATTCTCCAACCGAGTAACCCATGCAAGATTTTCAGGGCGATTGTTACATCTGTTAGTATCCTTGTGATCGATAACCATGTATGGATTATCCGGCGTACCATGGAATGCAGTTGCTACGATTTGATGAACGCGAACTCCTCCATAGAGCATATAACCTGTTTTATTGTCTTTGGACCCAAAGGTCCATATACAGTCCAGTTTGGATGGGCGGCAATCTTTCTTGGGATGCCGGTATATTGCACCGTTATCTCGAACAGAATAATGGCGTTCTTTAAAATCACATTCTCGAATCTCGCTGTATTGAGATAATAATTCTTGAGGTGAGGCTTCCATAAATGGTCTTTTGAGAGTGCCCTATCTAATAAAGACACATGATTAATTATTCGATTATATCTCCTCCAGCCCTATTGACTTGAGGTATTCGTAGGTGCCGTTATAAAATTCAGGAAGTCGAGTTGAATCTTCCGGGAAACCTCCGACAGTTTTGTTTGGGTTGCCTTCCGGAACGCAGATGACCATCCCGATGCGGGCGCGTGTAAGAAGAACGCGGTAAGCATTCAGCATGTATTTCCTTCGCTCAATACTGCTTTCTGTTTTGCCGGCTTCTTCACGCCAGGCCGTCCGGCCGTTGAAGTTATAATATTTCCACTGCCCATTTTCGCATCTCAGGTCAGCATCCCACAAGACGCAGGTGTAATCGAGTTCAAGCCCCTGAACCTGGATTTCAGTTGCGGCATCCTCGAGATAGTTGGACGAACGAATATCGTTTTTATCCTCCAGGAACCAATGCACGGCATTTTCGTCGCCTTGATCCAGAATATCGACAGCCAATGGTTTGAACCGAGCCGCTGCCTTGCTGACCAACACGCCTGATCGTTGCGAACCACGGGTGTTCTTGCGCAGCCAGGCCCTTGCCTTGGTCATATCTCTTGTCAATACAATCGGATAACGCTCTTTTATCGTGTTGTACCAACTGGAAGCATCCGGATTGAAAGAGAGTAAAGAATGTACAAATGCAGAGAGATTTTCAGCTCTGAACGAACGCAGACTAACTCCCAGGTGGAGTTCTGGAGAGAACGTGACCTTGTCATTGTCGGCCAATAGTTCATTGACGCGACCTTCGGCATATTCTGCTTCGGTCAGTTTGTCAGATATATATATTCTCCAGTGTGTGAATTTCTCGTTGAGCGCTTTGATCCACTCCGATATGCCGGCTTCTCCGGTGTTGATCTCCTGACCGCCACCGACTAGACATACGATCGTTGCCCAGTCCTCCCGCTGATCCAATGACCAAATTAGGAACGCCGCTTCGGAGTATGGGAAGTTCGGTACCTTGAGTTTGTTCCCATACGTTCCGCCTCGTTTGAGGTAGTCTGCAAGCCTTTTATGCGTCCATGAACGCTGGGCTTCGTCAAAGATGGCCACATGCTCCACTTCTCCGTAGCCGGACTTTGCCAACTTCATTGCTTTCTGCGGGTCAATTTCGAGGACTCCATTCTCGACGGGATTCTTGATCTTGGCCAGCATATTGTCGCGGTAGCGGTGAATCATCTGTATGAACTTGCCGACTTCCCTCCGAGAGTCAGACATATTCTTTTTCTCGCCCCGAGCTTTGCATTTCTTCTGATTGTCTATGGCCAAAGCCTCGGTAAGCACTGCGACCAATGGCCCGTTGCCGGAGAGGTAGACCGCACCCTCGTCCTCGACCAATTTATCGCCATTCTGATAGGATTGTTTGACGGCCACGTCCAATCCGACCAACGTCTTTCCCGCTCCGGGTACGCCGGTTACAAAGCAGATACTCTTCTCTCCTTTCTCACGACTTGTCTTGATTACATCGAGGATATATGCAATGGTACGGTCGGTTGATACCTTGTCGGCTTCGTGGCGAGTGATATCCTCTACCGAATGATTTTCATAGAGTCTCTTGGCCGCTTCAATGATGGTCGGGGTGGGTGAATACGGACTAATAATCCAGTCGGCACCCAGGCTGGGATCCGGGGCTGTTGCTCCGGCATGAACCAAAACATCCGCAATGAGTTTTTGCAATCCATTGGCTCCTGTCACCAATGGGTTGTATATGGAATCGTCGTATACCGAGGGAATAAATTCGCTTGAACTTGTTTGGAATCGAGTAGGTACGAGAATCGGGACAATGATCCTATTTTGGCTCAGCAAATGAAAGTTTTTCAGGTCAAGGGCATAATCCAGGACCTGCTCTATATTGGATTGAAGCATCTCCCGCTCTCCGACCTTGAACTCGAGGCAGAAGATCAACCCTCGGAGTAGTAATACGACATCGATCCGTTTCCCCAGTCGTGGAATGTCGTACTCGAAAATCACTTGTCCATCTTCATCCATCCACGGTTGCAGAACATCCTGCATGATGCGAATCTCGTTGTTCCACGCTTCATTGGTAGTGGTAAGTGCTGCCCCGTGGTAATTGTTCACGAAACGTCCCAACAGTGCTTCGGGGGACAACAGCAAGAACTCGCGGATTGTGGATTTATATAGACAACGTGCCATATTTGTGTGTTAATAATTAAAGTGCTGAAATATTCAAAGTTAATATAATTACAATAAATATGTCTTATTTTTGTCGTGTGGAGGTATACATGAGTAACAAAAATAGGAGGTGGTACAATATATATAGGCAGTTTTTATTTTGAAAGACATGGGAATATGCATCATAAAGGTTTATTGACTTACGCATTTGACTCTAATGGTAATTTTGCATATATAGACGAAGTTGCCACAGGACTGGCTTGCAATTGCTATTGTCCATCATGTAAGGAAAAGTTGGTTGCGAAAAATGGTGGATTGAAACGTATCCATCATTTTGCTCATGTCTCTGGAGTAGATTGTGAAAATGCATATGAGACAATGTTGCATCAGTTGGCAAAATTAAGAGTTCAAGAGTCATTTCTGTCTAAAGAAGTATTTAATGTTAGTTTTGATTATCGTTCATATTGTTCACATGTAAAGACGTGCACATTTGTTAGATATGGAAATTGTTATGAGTCAACTCGTAAAAAATTCAATTTAAAAGACTTCTATGACTTATGTGAGCAAGAAATTAAGTATGATTCAATAAACAGACGCTCTGATTTGAAAATATTTTCGTCTAAGAATCCTCAATTGGCACCTATATATGTTGAATTCTTTGTTACTCATGCGAGTGATGAATTTAAATTGCATAATGGCGGAAAAATTATTGAAGTTAAGATTGAGTCTGAAAATGACATTCAAAGAATTGTAGATGATGGTTTCATTGAATCCTCTAAAAGTGATAGCAGGACCATAGAAGGAATAGAATCTGAAAATATATGTGAAACAACGTTTTGGGGATTCAAGTCGGAGGACTATAATGCTAAAAATATTACACAAGAGATAGAATTTTCTCGTTATATTCTATATGCATCCGGCAAGTCACAATGTTATCGAGATACATCATTGTGTAAGAATATAGCGAAAGTTAGAAAACAATCTCTTTTAGAAATATGCATTCATACACCTGTTGCTTTTGGAGTATATGAAATGGTTAAATATCAAGGGTATAAAAGATTTGGTGTTAAGAATTGTATATACTGCAAAAATTTTGTTGATAGCTATGATGGTTCAGGAAAGTTATGCCGTTTGTATAAATATTTAGGAATAGCCCGGTTTGAGCAACATGATACTGCAAGAGCAAAAAGTTGTCCTCGCTTCTTGTTAAATCAAGATGAGATGAATGAGGAGCTTAAACATTTTGATTCTTTGAGTGATGGGGAATATACCGAATTTGAATAATTACCTGGTAGTGTAGTCAAGTTATTTTTCGTAGCACTGCTGTCCGGAGAAATTTTACCATAAAGTAGGTTGCTCGACAGAACCCGCCTCCGGAACACTAACGGGAGTTGTCGGCTGATTATAAATTTCACGGATATCCGCCCTCTGGAATAGGACTTGTCCGATTGAGTTAGAGATAGAATGAAGACTTGGATCCAACCCGTATCGCTTCTTCGCAATGATGAGCAGAAGATAGTCACAAATGGCTATCCATATCTGCGTGTACACGGCGTTCTTGGAAGTGCCGTAGAAAGTCTTGATGTGAAGATGCTGCTTGATCCATTTGAAGAACAGTTCTATCTGCCAGCGTTCACGGTAGAGTTCCGCAATAGTCAGCGGATCGTCTATCGCAAAGTTGTTGGTCAGAAATCGATATGCTCTTCCAGTCAAGATTGAAGGCTGAAATAGCCTATTTCTCATCTTTATCTATCAAGCGTTTTTGCATTTTACAATTGGCATATTATATCACCTACATTTTAATGCTGTAGGTGTATAGAAGTTATTAAAAACTATTATTCTGACAAATTAAGAATTAATGATAATTCTTTTTTTATTCTTGCCTCTTCGTCTGTCCCTATTGTTGTTAATCGTAATAGAGGAATATTATATTTGGATAAAATATTATTTTTCATGTCATCTCTAACAGCCTGCTTTGTCCCTTGCTTGTGAAATTGATATCCATCTGTTTCAATGGCTAATACTGGATGTTTACTGACTCTGTTATAAATTAAAAAATCAATATGAGTTCCTCCATTGGATACATACTGCCGCTCGTCATTGGAGAGGAGAGAGCGTTCGCGTATCAGTTGTCGTAAAGGTTGATGGCATATAATCCCAAGATTGCTGAAGCTTTGATTGCCTTCAATAATATTTTCTAATAAAGCAAATGTTATATTTTCAGAATCATATTCAGAAATTCTATTATGTCTTTTTAAGAAGTCCTTTCGTGCATCTTCGTATTGTTCGTAAAGGAAATCAAAGACAGAACATATCTTACTGTTTACGATTGTGCAGTTATTATAAGTAATATATGCAAGAAGATCCGATATATTGCGACTATTAGGTTGATCATTACCGGAAACGACCAAACAAAACTGATGTTTTGCTCTTGATACTGCAACATTCAGTAGATTTGGATCGTCTGAAAATGAGTTAATAGTATCATCGGTTACAGACATTATGATTGCATCTTTTTCTCGCCCTTGAAATTTGTGCACCGTAGCCACATCAACGTTACTTTTCAAATGAGCGTTTATGGCATTTACTTGTTCGTTATAAGGTGCGATTACACCTATTTTAGATTTCTCATGCGAAATAGCAGGCATCACCTCGCGTGTAATGACTTCGATTTCTCTTGGATTAAACTTGCCTCGAGAATGATTGCCCGGCACCGTTCTCCATGCTTTTAGTACGTCGATTTCGCCATTGTCTTCTGTCATAATTATTAACTTGCCTCCATAAAATTTTTGATTACAGAAGTTAATAATCTTGGGATGGCATCGGTAATGTTCACGTAATAATGTCTGTGGGGCATCTGAGAAAACACGACAGACTGATTCCAAAAAATTTAATTTCGAACAATCGTAGTCAGGATCAATCGCATGAGCATTTCCGATATTTTGCAGTTTTAACCGGATCTCGTCAGTAATAACATTCGGTAATTGCATTGAGTCACCAACAATCACTGCGTTTTTGGCGCACATAAGTGCCAATGCTCCGGTTTCCGCTGATATTTGCGATGCTTCATCCATGATGACATAGTCAAAAAGAGCATCTGATTTAAAATTTCCTCGGGCAGAGAAAGTTGTACTTAGAACAATCGGATATTCTTTGATAAAATCGGGTGTAAATAGTTGGAATACGTGACGTTCATGCCCCTTCCCGAAACGACGATATATTATGCTGCGCAAATAGCATAATGATGTTTCGCTCAGTTGAGCCATTAATCCTTTAGCGTCAGTTGCCGCTAAAGTTTTCTGAATAGTATCGATTTCTCTACTAAGCTCAAGATATTTTGTGTCGTAGAAATATCGTTGAATAATCGGGATAAGGTCAAAGAAATTATTCTTTTTGAAATCTAGACCAATACCCGTGAATATATTCTTAAGCCTTAGTTTATAAAGAGTCCATCGTATCTGTTCAATATATTTTGCAAATATTCCATGTGATTTGTACTCACCTTCTGTCTGCAGTTGACACCATAGGTCCAATAATTTCAATGAGGATAATTGTTTCCTTATTTTAAAGTCTGGCGTTATGCTTGTCTCTTGTTCAAAATGTGTTTTTTCTATCTCTAACGCTGCCAATTCTTGTTTGGCGCATGCAAGACGTTCTTGTAATTTGAAGACCTTTTGCAATGCTGTGGATTGATCCTTAACAGCATTTAGCATAGATGTGTTCGATTTCTCCGAACGCCATAAAAGAACCTCCTTGGGAATTGCTTTTTCTGTTGTTTGCGATTCGAGAAATTTTGATTTGTTCTCACTGCCACCTAATTGAGCAGCGATAAATCCTAGTTTATACGAATCAAGTTTCTCGATAACATTCTCTATAGCCGAGTTGTTATTCGAAACAATCATTACCGTTTTACCCTGGCATATAATATTGGCAACAATATTAAGAATGGTTTGTGTTTTTCCTGTTCCCGGAGGTCCTTGTATAATACTTATCTGATGTTCGAATGCAGCCTGAATTGCTTTTTGTTGACTTGCATTGCATCCAAATGGGTATATAAGTTGAGAAGATAGTAAATGCTTATCAGAAAATTTTCTCGGATTCAAATAAGATGCAGCAGCCGAGCAATCATGTATGTAATCGATATTTTCATATTGCTTTAACAACAATAGAGTTCCATCATCCGCCTTTAAAGGATTGGTCGTTGCCACATCTCGTAAATATTCCAAAACATTTTTTACGCAATTATCTTCAAGACATGATTGTATAAATTCTATTTCCGAGCCTTTATAACAAGCGTAAGCGCCATTGTAGTATTCAACATACCAATATGTTTGATATCCGTTCTGGAAAGCTGCTATATAAGATAATGGATATAGCCGTCGCCCATTGTGAAGTAAAAGACAATTCCTGGGATCAAGTATTTCCGGATTCGTTAGCCATAAAACTTTATCGTAGCTGTACGAATACGTTTTAGGATTGTTCTTAAAAATGACATTACGTCTGTAAGAACTTGAGGCACTCCAACAACGCTCAACAGAGAAAGTCTTTATTTCTCCGTCTATAACAATCATATTCTCACGTAAATCTAACATTGTTGTACATCGTTCTCAATATGCTTTTATCATATTATAACTTCGCTATCAGATGTTTGAACCCGGCAGTTCTGTCAACTTTACATGTGCAAGATGCACGTCATGACGGTATCCTGCGAATAGTCAAGATTTTTGTTTTTAATAACATATCATGGCCATACGCTAAAGTGCTTTCGACTTTTTGAAACAACCATAATTGGCATGTAGTAATTTTATTCACTTGTAGGATTATTATGAATAATACAAAAATAATAATTTTCTTAAAATGGTGATGTTATGTACAATGCCAAATGGTTCATGACAAATATTACTTTTATATATATTACTTATAAGTAATCTGTCAACCTTTCGACATCGTCGGTGTAATAATACCTTTTGCCGTCGATTATTACCGGCTTAAGATATCCTTTCTTCTCGTAGCGTCTCATTTGATCTTCTTTAATACCGAGTTCGCTGCATACTTGTCCATGTGATATCAGTTCTTTATCATGAACTGTAGATTTGTGTCCATGGTCGTGATTGGACTCGGTGACGATTGTATCATCATACAAGTAAGACATAGCCGTATCAATTGCCGCAATGACCAGCTCAATCACATCGTCCAATGTCAGCACCGCCAATTCCATATAGTTGTCAACATGGCCGTTGCCCTCCTCAAAACACTCTCTTAACTGTTTTTTTCTTTGATTTATTCTTTCCATAGCTTTCTTGTTTTTCTTTATTTATCTCGCAAAAAACAACCGGATTTTCTGTGATTTTCAGTCATTTTTATCTAAAAACAGGCGAAAAATCCATGAAAATCATCAAAAACAGTCGAAATAACAGCCTTGTAAACCGCTGTTTTCTTCATAAAAGTTATCGGATGTAAGTGCGCTGAGGACGTATATTACTGATAAACAGAGATGTCTACGGAGGGGCTAAATGTTCGGTGTGCTGTTTTTCTTGCAAAGGGTTTGAACGCCTTGCAAAAAACGTGTGATAAAGAGAGGTTGTCAGAGTTATATATCATTTGCCAAAAAATACTTTCTGTTTTCCGCCATATAATATGAAAAACGATTTATTATATGGCAAAAACACAGAAATATAAGGAAGATACTATTCTGTTCCGGAAGAACAATACAGTGATTCTGTATGTCAATCAAATGATCTATGATCGCCTTGAAAAAATAGGTCGAGAGAATTATAAAGATAATAGAAGAAGAGAGGGGTTGATTCGCGCATATGCCGTTATACGTCTGCATGAAATAATCTCAATGACCAATCGGCCTGTTCCCGTTGACAGTAAGTTATTGGCAGATGTAATAAGCAAACGTTATTATGCCGAATATCTTTCGTTGCTTGAGCGAGAGCACCTTGTCCTGATTAACCGGTTTCCGCTTGAATATTATTCTGACACGACCGGGAAAAAGTGTGTAAAACAGAAAACTACCACATATCGTACTCTTGATTTCGGTTATGATATATTTGACAACTGCAAGATATTTCCGGTTAAACTATCCATTAATAGCACTGATTATAATGCTATAATGATAAAGACCAATTATATAAAAGATCATTATAAAGAAGATGAGTTTTATGAAAAAAGGATCTTTGCAATTTCATGTAAGAATGATGAAATAATATTGGTGAAACAGATAGTCAATTGTATCAAGTCTTTCTATTCAAAAAGAGATAATTACTCATTGGATATCACTGCTGTCCGGAGAAATTTTACCATAAAGTAGGTTGCTCGACAGAACCCGCCTCCGGAACACAAACGGGAGTTGTCGGCTGATTATAAATTTCACGGATATCCGCCCTCTGGAAGAGGACTTGTCCGATTGAGTTAGAGATAGAATGAAGACTTGGATCCAACCCGTATCGCTTCTTCGCAATGATGAGCAGAAGATAGTCACAAATGGCTATCCATATC
>CDYM01014661.1_pt1 | contig 51539 bp, 35 predicted proteins | sample 554981 | NCBI WGS metagenome assembly CDYM01 (sample SAMEA3182081, study PRJEB8094) | gut metagenome | biome: human; feature: gut; material: Stool; isolation source: human stools | place: Canada | collected 2012-12-04 | reverse complement strand
GCTAATGGACAGTTGCATGTTCATTCATCTTTCAACAATATTATTGTTTCTCTTGCAAATAGTGAAGGGCAGATTATCTCTTGGTCATCTGCTGGTAAAATGGGATTTAGAGGTTCTAAAAAGAATACTCCTTATGCAGCTCAGATGGCTGCCCAGGATTGCGCAAAGATTGCATTCGATCTTGGCCTGAGAAAGGTAAAAGCATATGTGAAGGGTCCAGGTAACGGACGTGAGTCTGCTATTAGAACTATCCACGGTGCTGGTATCGAAGTTACTGAAATCATTGACGTGACTCCGCTTCCACATAATGGTTGTCGTCCTCCGAAAAGACGTAGAGTTTAATTTACCTTTAACTTACACAATGATCTTGATTTTGTTTTTGGATTACATTAATTTCTCTCTGTAATCGCGGCTGCAACAAATTGAGTTCATGAATAAACAATTAAATATTTAAAAGAAATGGCTAGATATACTGGACCAAAATCGAGAATCGCCCGTAAATTCGGTGAAGGAATCTTTGGAGCTGACAAAGTTTTGTCAAAGAAGAACTATCCTCCCGGACAACATGGTAATTCAAGAAAAAGAAAAACTTCTGAATACGGTGTGCAACTTCGTGAAAAACAGAAAGCTAAATACACCTATGGAGTTTTGGAAAAACAATTCCGCAATTTGTTTGAAAAAGCAGCTACTGCTAAAGGTATTACCGGTGAGGTACTTCTTCAATTGCTGGAAGGCCGTCTTGACAACGTAGTATTCCGTTTGGGTATTGCTCCTACACGTGCTGCTGCTCGTCAGTTGGTTAGTCACAAGCACATCACTGTAGATGGTGAAGTAGTAAACATTCCTTCATTTGCAGTAAAACCAGGACAATTGATTGGTGTTCGTGAAAGATCTAAGTCTTTGGAAGTAATTGCTAATTCTCTTGCAGGTTTCAATCACAGCAAGTATGCTTGGTTGGAATGGGACGAGGCTTCAAAGGTTGGTAAAATGTTGCACATACCTGAAAGAGCAGACATTCCTGAGAACATTAAAGAACATTTGATCGTTGAATTGTATTCTAAATAATAATTAATTTCATGGCGATATTAGCATTTCAAAAACCTGATAAAGTATTAATGTTGGAGGCGGACTCCAGATTCGGTAAATTCGAATTCCGTCCGTTGGAACCGGGTTTTGGTATTACTGTAGGTAATGCATTACGCCGTATCCTTCTTTCTTCATTAGAGGGTTTTGCTATCACTACTATCAGAATCGATGGTGTGGAGCATGAATTTTCTAGTGTACCTGGAGTAAAAGAGGATGTTACCAACATTATCTTGAATCTGAAACAAGTGAGATTCAAGCAAGTAGTTGAAGAGTTCGAGAGCGAAAAAGTGAGCATCACTGTCGAGAATTCCAGTGAATTTAAAGCAGGTGACATAGGTAAGTATTTGACTGGATTTGAAGTGTTAAATCCGGAATTAGTTATTTGTCATTTAGATTCTAAGTCAACTATGCAGATTGATATTACTATTAACAAGGGCCGTGGTTATGTACCAGCTGATGAAAATCGCGAGTATTGTACGGATGTTAATGTAATTCCAATCGACTCTATTTATACACCGATACGTAATGTCAAGTATGCTGTAGAAAACTTCCGTGTAGAACAGAAGACTGACTACGAAAAGCTAGTGCTTGAAATTAGTACCGACGGTTCTATACATCCGAAAGAAGCGCTGAAAGAAGCTGCAAAAATTCTGATTTATCACTTCATGTTGTTCTCTGACGAGAAGATCACGCTTGAAAGTAATGATACTGATGGCAATGAAGAGTTTGATGAAGAAGTATTGCACATGCGTCAGCTGTTGAAAACTAAACTCGTTGATATGGACTTGTCAGTTCGTGCCCTCAATTGCTTGAAGGCTGCTGACGTAGAAACTCTCGGCGACTTGGTACAATTCAACAAAACTGACCTGCTGAAATTCAGAAACTTCGGAAAGAAATCGCTTACCGAGCTTGATGATTTGCTGGAAAGTCTGAATCTGTCGTTTGGAACCGACATTTCTAAATATAAATTAGATAAAGAATAAAAAATGAGACATAATAAAAAATTCAATCATTTAGGTCGTACTGCTTCTCATAGAAGCGCTATGTTATCTAACATGGCTTGCTCTTTGATCAAGCACAAAAGAATCACTACGACTGTTGCAAAGGCGAAAGCTTTGAAAAAGTTTGTTGAGCCTTTGATTACTAAGTCTAAAGAAGATACTACGAACTCTCGTCGTGTTGTATTTAGCAACTTGCAAGATAAGATTGCAGTAACAGAGTTGTTCAAAGAAATCTCTGTTAAGATTGCTGATCGTCCGGGTGGTTATACTCGTATTATCAAGACTGGTAACCGTTTGGGTGACAACGCAGAAATGTGCTTTATTGAGTTGGTTGACTACAATGAAAACATGGCTAAGGAAAAAGTTGCTAAGAAAGCTACTCGTACTCGTCGTTCGAAGAAAGCTGCTGAAGCTGCTCCTGCTGCTGTTGAAGCTCCTGCAACTGAAGCTCCTAAGGCTGAAGAACCAAAAGCTGAATCGGCTGAATAATTTTACAGTTATTCTTATAGATATAAAAAAGGCTACCTTCAAAGGTAGCCTTTTTTGTTTGTCTGCCGTTTATTAATACTAAGATACATTAAAATATATCCTAATTAAACTTTTCATAGAGAGAATCTGTTATATTTGCAGGTGAATATGGCAAAATTTGTAAAGGTAATATTGTTTCTGTTGCTGACAGTTGCTTTTCATAGCATAGCAGGCAATGTCTCTACCGAAAAAATGGTGGATAAGCAGGGGTGTGATATTACATATGCTATGGGGCAGCGTGGGGAAATCTGTGCACCCGATCTTCCGGGTAAGCCTGTGGCTGAATTGACCAATTTGCAGAGCCATCAAATATCTGTGACACGTATTCAACGTGTACAGCTTGGAGAATATTTCTTTTCTTTAAAGAATGCGCTACAAGGTTGTGCTGATCGTGAGAGCTCACTATCACAACACTGGGGGCGGATTTATGATACAACAACTTCCTATTATTGCCAGCCATCGAGTGAATACTATGTATACACCTTGAGGCGTATAATTATTTAGCAGTATATTTATTGGTATTGTTTATTTTGTGGTTACTGGTATCTTCTGTATACTGGTGATACTACTTCTTTTTATCTTTATATTTTTACTAATAAATTAAACTTTAAATATTATGGCAACTACTCAAACGATTGATGCTACTATATTCGCATCTACACACCCCGATATCGCTAAACGCATAAGTGTTTCAGGAGTTTTAATCTCTTCTGTTATGTTATTGATTGGTATTTTAGCTTTTGCTTCAACATTCGAATTGGATGACAAGTCTTCTACAACCAGTATGGCTTTGATGGTTTTGGGGACAGGTTTATTTCTTATGGGAATTTTCCGTCTTTTCTGGAAATCAAAGGAGGTTGTTTATTTACCAACAAAAAGTGTGGCTAAAGAGCATAGTGTATTCTTTGATTTGAAGCATATGGATGCTTTGAAAAATCTTGTAAATTCGGGTTCATTCTCCGCTGATTCGAAAATAAAAAGCGAGGCTAGTGGTAATATACGTATGGATGTGATACTTTCTGCTGATAAAAAGTTTGCAGCTGTACAGTTATTCCAATTTGTACCTTACACGTATCAGCCAATAACATCGGTGCAGTATTTCACTAATGAAAAAGCTTCTGCGATAGTCGCTTTTTTGTCGAAAAGTAAAATACAATAAGTATATATCTATAACACCTGTTTGACTTTGTTTTTTCCGACACATTAAAACTATGCAGTTTGAAACTTTATATTGAGTTTGCTGCTACTAAATAAAACAGGTTTTAGATGTTACTGTAAAAGATAACTTTGATTTTCATACGAAGATGGGGATTAGTCGTTAATGACGGCGATCCCCATTTTTTTCATTAAGAAGCAGGCGTTCATGTTTTGAGCAACTCCGTTTCTCATTTGATATGAGAAGGTGAGTTCATTGTTGGTAATGTCGGCTTCGAAACAGTAATTTCGGATATTTTGTGGGAAGGACTCTATTAAAGTCCCTAATAACAAGTCATGGGTGGCGATGATACCGTTGGCGTTCATGTGCATGAATTGTTTGATAAGGGCGAAAGAGCCTTTCTGTTTGTCCATGGAGTTGGTGCCTTTCAGTATTTCATCAAGGATGATGAAAAGCTCTTCCCCGGCTTCAAGTTTGTCTATGATTAATTTAAGTCGCTTGAGTTCTGCAAAGAAATAAGATTCGTTGTCAGCTAGGGAATCACTGGTTCGAAGGCTGGTAACGAGACGGGCCGGATATATTTTCATTTGCTTTGCCCAAACGGGAGCTCCTATACATGCCAGTAGATAGTTTACTCCTACAGTACGTAAATAAGTACTCTTGCCTGCCATATTGGCGCCTGTGATTATAATAAAGAAAGGACGTTTTTCAATGTCTATTCCGTTACGCACACATTGGTTGCGATCCATTAGGGGATGCCCCAAGGCTTCAGCTTGTAGGTGGAAAGATTGAGCAGCGATAGTGGGGTAAATATAATCCGGATGATTATATGCGAATGTTGCCAGGGAACAATAGGCATCTATTTCTCCGATTGTTTCTATCCATCGGGGGAGGTCGGAGGCATGAATCTCTTTCCACTTCTCGATTCGCATCACCTGTCGTAGCTCCCAAAATATCAGTCCGTTGAGTATAGTACTCATGAGCAGATTGCTTCGTTGGTCGAGTGCGTTCATCAGTTTAGAAAGCTGGCGGACTGCTTGAGAAGCGGTTTGATTTTGACTTGTAAGGTCCGTTTTTAACTCTTGCAGTATATGACTGTGCATTTCTTTTTGTTCAGTGAGCAGAATTTGGTCAGCGTATGTTGAAAGAATCTGCAGCTTTTCTCCGTAGGTTGTTTGCAGTTTAGTGATTCCTTTAGAGAAAATAGTACTGAATAATACAAAGCTGACAAATACTCCTCCTGCAATGTTAGCCGAGATAATGCCTAAAATGGCTAGACTTATACATAAGAAATTAATGACGGTAACCGCTATTGGGAGGATACGCAGGAGCGTACGTTTTCGATAATAACTCGGACTGGCTGCCCATTCTTTGATTTCGGTGGTATCGGCAGGTTTTCCTTTATAGAGTAATCCGAGTAAGCGGATTTGTTGGCGATATTCCAAATCGGTGGAGAGTTCCCGGATGGCTTCCTGGCGGTGGTCAATAGCTGCTTTATTCTCCAGATGTGCATTGAACCAGTTTGCGAGATGTTGCTTGCCGATAGGGGTTGCGGTGCGGTTGATGTATTGGAAGAGAGAGTGTTCTCCAAATACGTCCAGATCAAGAGTGTAGAGGTGAGACGGGTTAATGAATTCTTTTCCATCGTCAAAATCGGAAAAATCATATTGCATGGCACGTAGTTCCTGCTCGTTGATTTCTATTTTCTTTTTCAGAAAGTCTTTCCGGTAGAACCAGAAATTATGGCGTTTTACTAACCAAATGAATAAGATAAAGGGTAGGACAGCGAATGCAGAGAGGCATAGCCAACCGTCAGACCAAAAAATAATGGCATTTGCTACGGCTCCTACGAATAAGATAAGTCGAAGAAGACTTATATAATAGATACGTTTCCGTGCATTCTGTAACTCCAGTTCTGTTTTCTGAATGATTTGCTGATATGTGGTAATGATCTGTTCTAGTTTTTCCATGACAAATTTAAATCTTTTGCGCAAAGGTAATATAATTCATAACGGTCGGGATAGGAGCTTGTTTTTGTCAAGAGTAGATTTACTGTTTATTAACGGAAGTAGGAAGATGTGTGGGCTTGGATTATAACTCGTCTTGATAATGTTGTTGTTAGCTGGAAGAAATTTTCAATATTTCTTTTCTCATTCTTGCATTTATCCGCTAAAATTTATAACTTTCCACTCGAAAAGGCGTTAGACAGGAAAGGAGGATGCTTATGAAGAAAGGATGTATCTTATGTTTGCTGATAAGCGTGATTAGCCTTCCGTTAATTGCGCAGAATATTATTTATTCCAACCTGAAAGAGTTGCTGACTCAACATGGCGATACCACTGCTGTGTTGCGTGTAGAAAAACGTTCCAGAAATCAGATTGTATTAACAGGAGGGGCTGATTACCGGATAACGGCCGGTGATGACGAGTCGATGTGCCGGCGTTTGAAGAAGCGTTGTTTTGCTGTGCGTGACGAAAAAGGAAATTTATATTTGAACTGTCGTAAGTTGCGCTATAAGAAATTGCGTTTTGGAGCATGGTATGCTCCTGCCGTTCAGTTAGGCAAAAACATCTATTTTTGTGCGATGCCTTTAGGATCAGTCATCGGAGGCAACTTTGTGGAAGAAGATGATGTAAAACTAGGAGGAAATATAGGCGATGCTCTTGCCGCTTCAAGTCTGGTTACAAAACGTGTTTGCTATGAATTGAATGGTGAAACGGGAAAAGTCGACTTTCTGGGGAAAGATAGAATGCTGCAATTATTGAAGAATTATCCGGAACTGAAACAAGCATATTTGAAAGATGATAGTCAGGAGGCAAAGCATACTTTTAAATATCTGTTAGAGTTGCAGAATAACCAAAAGAAATAATTCCATTAATTGCGGTTGGTATCGTATGAAAAAGCCCTATCAATAATACAATCATCTATATAATGATATTATTGAGATGCGGGTTACGCTAGTTATACAAATTCCACCGATTTCATAGCGTTGATTTTAGAAAGGGCTGCTATTTGCTTTACTAAAGATTCTCTTTTATTTTAATGAAAGGGTTCTTACCAACGATCCTTCCATTCATTTTAATGAAAAATCTATTTTTAGCTTTAGTGAAGCTCCACCATTTGTTTTAATGATAGTTTTGCTATTTACCGTAATGCCCCCCTGCTATCTACTTTAATGAAAGATCTATCTATCTGTTTTGACGAAACGGCCTGTATTCGTGCCTGTATAAAAGCATAAGAGAGTTTTGACATCGCTTGTGTCTTGTTCTTCTATCAAACTGTAAATGTAATAATACCTTTCTGATAATAAATCTGTCAAATCTCTTGTCTTTTATCTTCTTTTTTTCTATCTTGCGAAGAGTTATAAGACTGTATTGCTTACAGTTTGTAATCCTTAATTCTGTTTATTATGAGAATAACTCTTGGCAACACACTACCTCCTTATCCGGATTTTGTAGAAGGTATCCGGAGAGCTCCCGACCGTGGTTATACACTTACCCCGGCGCAGACAATCACTGCATTAAAAAACGCTTTGCGTTATATTCCTACCGAGTGGCACGAACAATTGGCTCCTGAATTGATGGAAGAGCTACGCACTCGCGGGCGGATTTACGGATACCGTTTCCGTCCTGCCGGCGACCTGAAAGCCAAACCGATTGACGAGTACCGGGGACAATGCATTGAAGGCAAAGCTTTTCAGGTAATGATTGACAATAACCTTTGCTTCGATATAGCATTATATCCCTACGAACTAGTCACTTACGGTGAAACCGGACAAGTCTGCCAAAACTGGATGCAATATCGACTGATAAAACAATACCTCGAAGAACTTACCCAAGAACAGACGCTGGTTATTGAGTCCGGACATCCATTAGGGCTTTTCCGCTCCCGTCCCGATGCTCCCCGCGTTATAATAACCAATTCGATGATGATCGGGCAATTCGACAATCAACATGATTGGCATATTGCTGCCCAGATGGGAGTTGCCAATTACGGGCAAATGACTGCCGGCGGCTGGATGTATATCGGTCCTCAAGGAATTGTGCATGGCACTTTCAATACCCTCCTCAATGCCGGGCGATTGAAACTGGGTATTCCACAAGACCAAAATCTGCGGGGACATTTATTTGTATCTTCCGGCTTGGGAGGAATGAGCGGCGCACAACCCAAAGCGGCGGAGATAGCAGGAGCAGTCTCCATCATAGCCGAAGTAGATAGTTCGCGTATTGAAACCCGTTACCGCCAGGGATGGGTGGGACACGTGACTGCGGATATAGCCGAAGCATACCGGATGGCATCTCAAGCAATGCAACGTCGTGAACCCTGCTCGATAGCCTATCACGGCAATGTCGTAGATCTGCTCGAATATGCCGAACGCGAAAGAATTCCTATTGAATTATTATCCGATCAAACCTCCTGTCATGCCGTTTACGAAGGCGGTTACTGCCCTGCCGGACTAACTTTTGAAGAACGCACCCGCCTTCTTCACGAATCTCCGGAACAATTCCGTCACTTGGTAGATATATCCTTGCATCGTCATTTCGAAGTTATCAAGAAACTCGTAGCCCGCGGAACTTATTTCTTTGATTATGGAAACTCCTTCATGAAAGCCATATACGATGCCGGAGTAAAAGAAATCTCCCGTAATGGTGTTGATGAAAAGGACGGATTTATCTGGCCAAGCTATGTTGAAGATATTATGGGACCCCAACTCTTTGATTATGGCTACGGTCCGTTCAGATGGGTTTGCTTGAGTGGCAAACACGAAGATCTGATAAAAACAGACCACGCAGCTATGGAATGTATCGACGTCAATCGGCGCGGTCAGGATCTTGACAATTACAACTGGATACGGGATGCAGAAAAGAATCAGCTCGTGGTGGGTACACAGGCACGTATTCTGTATCAGGATGCAGTCGGGAGAATGAACATAGCCCTCCGTTTCAATGAGATGGTCCGCCGGGGAGAAGTAGGTCCTATCATGCTGGGACGAGACCATCACGATGTAAGCGGAACGGATTCTCCTTTCCGGGAGACATCGAATATCAAAGACGGAAGCAATGTGATGGCAGATATGGCTGTGCAATGTTTTGCCGGAAATTGTGCCCGCGGAATGAGCCTGGTAGCTTTGCACAATGGTGGTGGAGTCGGTATTGGTAAAGCAGTCAATGGCGGTTTCGGTATGGTATGCGACGGTAGCGAACGGGTAGATGAAATACTTCGTTCGGCAATGCTCTGGGATGTGATGGGCGGAGTAGCCCGTCGCTCATGGGCGCGTAATCCGCATGCGATGGAGACAAGCGAAGCATTTAATGACTCCCATGCAAGAGACTATCAGATAACAATGCCGTATGTAGCGGACGAAGAACTTATAAAGAAGATAGTCCCATATATTGTGGGAAAATAGTATCACATATTATGGTAATTTATTCTCTTAATATGAGAGAATAAATTCCCATAATATATGGAACTGTTTAAACATATAGCTGTTTAGTATAAACCATGCGGTGATTCGGTATGCAACTCGTGTGAACCGTGCCTGATTATATAAGGACTATTGGTAAAGAGCACTTGTTTAATGTAAAACATATAGTTATCCAGTTGAATATAACCTCTATAATAATAGATATTTGATATGAGTTGGAATAAAATTATTGAATGCGTCCCCAATTTTAGCGAGGGACGTGATTTAGAGAAAATAGATCAGATAGTAGCCCCTTTCCGTATTAAGGCCGGGGTAAAACTGCTTGATTACAGTAATGATGAAGACCATAACCGTCTGGTTGTAACTCTTGTCGGCGAGCCGGAAGCTCTGTACGAAGCAATCGTTGAAGCCGTCGGTGTGGCTGTCCGTTTGATAGACCTGAATCAGCATACCGGGCAACATCCCCGTATGGGAGCGGTAGATGTCATCCCTTTCATCCCGATTAAGAATACTAGCATGGAAGAAGCCATCGAACTATCCAAGAAAGTAGCCGCAAAAGTAGCCGAGATCTATCATCTTCCTGTCTTCCTGTATGAGAAGTCCGCAACTGCGTCGCATCGGGAAAATCTCGCTTCCGTTCGTAAAGGAGAATTTGAAGGCATGGCCGAAAAAATCAAACTACCCGAATGGCAACCAGATTTCGGACCTGCCGAACGTCATCCAACCGCAGGTACAGTCGCCATCGGAGCCCGTATGCCGCTCGTAGCCTACAATATCAATCTTAGTACGGACAATCTGGAAATAGCTACCAAGATAGCAAAGAATATCCGCCATATCAATGGAGGGCTCCGTTATGTGAAAGCAATGGGAGTGGAGCTAAAGGAGAGAAACATCACCCAGGTATCCATAAACATGACCGACTATACCCGTACTGCCCTTTACCGCGCCTTCGAACTGGTACGTATCGAAGCCCGCCGCTATGGTGTTACGATTGTCGGTAGTGAAATCATTGGCCTCGTACCGATGGAAGCCCTGATTGATACAGCTTCCTACTATCTCGGACTCGAAAACTTTTCCATGCAGCAAGTCTTGGAAGCCCGTATCATGGAATAGCCGGTAAAGAAATATGTTAGCGAATATTCAATCCAAATCAGAACGGATGTTTACAGGGGAACCTGCCTGATAAAAAACAACGGATCAAGAAGCAGGATGAATGAAACAAGAATAAACCAAGATAATTCGGATAATTTATGAGTGAAAACCTAATCATATTCAATGCCCGTATCGTAACTCCCATCGGCTTTTCCGCCCGTAAAGGCGAAGAAATGTCCCAACTGCAAGTCATAGAGAACGGAACCGTGGAAGTCACCAAAGGAATCATCACCTACGTTGGTGAGAACCGTGGCGAAGACCGCGACGGTTACTATCAACATTACTGGCATTATAACGCTCGCGGACACTGCCTCTTGCCCGGCTTCGTTGATTCCCATACCCATTTTGTATTTGGCGGAGAACGTTCCGAAGAATTCTCTTGGCGTCTGAACGGCGAAAGCTATATGTCGATTATGGAGCGGGGAGGCGGAATCGCAAGCACCGTAAAAGCCACCCGGCAAATGAATTTCCTGAAACTGCGTTCAGCAGCCGAAGGCTTTCTGAAAAGAATGAGCACAATGGGCGTAACCACCGTAGAAGGTAAAAGCGGCTACGGACTGGATCGGGAAACCGAACTATTACAGCTAAAGGTAATGCGCAGCCTGAACAACACCGAGCATAAACGTGTCGATATAGTCTCCACCTTTCTCGGTGCCCATGCCCTTCCCGAAGAATATGCAGGAAGAAGCGACGAATACATCGACTTCCTGATTCGTGAAATGCTTCCCCTTGTCCGTGACGGCGAACTGGCAGAATGTTGTGATGTCTTTTGCGAACAAGGCGTTTTCTCTATCGAACAGTCCCGCCGCCTGCTTCAGGCAGCCAAGGAACACGGCTTTCTGTTGAAACTCCACGCTGACGAAATCGTCTCCCTCGGTGGAGCTGAACTGGCAGCCGAACTGGGAGCACTGTCTGCCGATCACCTCCTGCACGCTTCCGATGCCGGCATCCGTGCAATGGCCGATGCCGGAGTAGTAGCCACCCTGTTACCTTTGACAGCTTTTGCTCTGAAAGAACCCTACGCACGCGGTCGTGAAATGATTGACTCCGGCTGTGCGGTAGCACTTGCTACTGACCTGAACCCTGGCAGTTGTTTCTCCGGTTCTATCCCGCTGACCATTGCTCTGGCCTGCATCTATATGAAAATGAGTATTGAAGAAACCATCACCGCCCTGACCCTGAACGGAGCTGCCGCCCTTCAGCGAGCCGACCGGATTGGAAGCATCGAAGTAGGCAAACAAGGCGATTTTATCGTTCTCAATTCCAACAACTATCATATTCTACCTTATTATATAGGCATGAACTGTGTAATCATGACTATTAAAGGTGGCATGTTATATCCCGTCGCTTAATAGTTGACCAACTCATTCATTAATCACTTAAAACAAAATACCATGTTAGCAGATTTAACCGTAAAAGATTTCTTAGATAAAGTAGCTTGCAGCGATCCTGTACCCGGTGGAGGTAGTATTGCCGCTTTGGATGGAGCACTGGCTTCCGCCCTTTCCACAATGGTAGCACGGCTCACCGTAGGAAAAAAGGGATACGAAGCCAGTGAAGAAGTAATGCAGCACGCACAAACTATCACCCTCCGTCTGCTGGACGAATTTATTGCACTTATCGATAAAGATTCCGCTGCCTACAACGAAGTCTTTGCCTGCTTCAAACTTCCTAAAACAACCGACGAAGAGAACGCCGCGCGAAGTGCCGCCATTCAGGAAGCAACCAAACAAGCCGCCCTCGTTCCGTTGGAAGTAGCCCGCAAGGCCCTGGATATGATGTCCGTCATAGCAGATGTTGCCCGCTTGGGCAACCGCAATGCCGTCACAGATGCCTGCGTAGCCATGATGTCCGCCCGTTCCGCCGTATTGGGAGCCTTGCTGAACGTCCGTATCAACCTTGGTTCGCTCAAAGACAGAGATTTTGTCCTCCAACTGCAAACCGAAGCCGATACAATCGAGCAAACCGCCTGCCGGAGAGAAAAAGAATTGTTGGATGCCGTAAATCAAGACCTGCGCGTATGAGTAAGAATGTATATCATATCGGTTCCGGAGCATTGACCTTCGAAATCATCGAACGAATTATCAACGAAAACCTGAAACTGGAACTAGCTCCCGAAGCCAAGTTGCGCATCCAGAAATGTCGCGACTACCTCGACCACAAAATAGCTTCTTCCGAAGAACCGCTGTACGGTATAACAACCGGTTTCGGCTCTTTATGTACCAAAAATATTTCTCCCGACGAACTCGGTACGCTTCAGGAGAACCTGATAAAAAGCCATGCTTGCAGCGTAGGCGAAGAAATCCGCCCCGTCATCATCAAACTGATGATGCTCCTCAAAGCCCACGCCCTCTCATTAGGACATAGCGGAGTACAAGTAATCACCGTACAACGCATCCTGGACTTCTTCAACAATGACGTCATGCCCATCGTCTATGACCGTGGCTCCCTTGGAGCCTCCGGCGACCTTGCACCGCTTGCCAATCTTTTCCTCCCCCTGATCGGTGTCGGCGATGTCTACTATAAAGGGAAAAAGTGCGAAGCCATCAGCGTACTCGACGAATTCGGCTGGGAACCCGTCAAACTAATGAGTAAAGAAGGACTGGCCCTGCTCAACGGCACCCAATTTATGAGCGCCAACGGTGTATTCGCTATGCTCAAAGCCTTCCGTCTCTCGAAAAAAGCCGACCTCATAGCCGCCCTTTCCCTCGAAGCCTTTGATGGTCGTATCGACCCGTTTATGGACTGCATCCAGCAAATCCGCCCCCATCAGGGACAAATCGAGACAGGCGAAGCCTTCCGCAAACTACTGGCCGGTAGCGAACTGATCGAACGTCACAAAGATCACGTTCAAGATCCCTATTCCTTCCGCTGCATCCCGCAAGTACACGGTGCCACGAAAGACGCCATCCGCTACGTTGCCTCCGTATTGCTGACTGAAATCAATTCCGTTACGGACAACCCCACCATCTTCCCCGATGAAGACCGGATCATCTCCGGCGGAAACTTCCACGGGCAACCGCTTGCCATCTCTTATGACTTCCTTGCCATCGCTTTAGCCGAATTGGGAAATATCTCCGAACGCCGTGTCTCCCAACTGATTATGGGACTCCGCGGACTACCTGAATTCCTGGTTGCCAACCCCGGTCTGAACTCCGGTTTCATGATTCCGCAATATGCTGCCGCTTCGATGGTCAGCCAGAATAAAATGTACTGCTATGCGGCTTCGAGCGACTCCATCGTCTCCTCCAACGGACAGGAAGACCACGTAAGCATGGGCGCCAACGCCGCTACCAAACTCTATAAAGTGATGGACAACCTGGAACATATCCTTGCCATCGAACTGATGAATGCTGCACAAGGCATCGACTTCCGCCGCCCGCAGAAAACTTCCCCAGTCCTTGAGCGTTTCCTCCATGCCTATCGGAAAGAAGTGCCTTTTGTGAAAGATGATATCGTGATGTACAAGGAGATACATAAAACAGTCGCCTTCCTGAAGAGGACACAGATTGAATACTGACAATAAATTGACCCTTTTTCGCTTTTCGTTGATAATGGTGGCTGTTATTGCCGGATAAGTGTCGATTCTTATCGATATTTATCCGGCATTTGTCGATTATAATCCCTCTGCCGGCGATAAAACTTTACTTCGTATTCTCCTCATTCCTACCTTTGCCCTATGTTTGTTCCGTATTTCCTATTAACACTTGTTTTCATTTTACTCTATTGAATGATAATAATTCCCAAATGCATTATAAATAGATGGAAACTTGATTTGTTAATTGAGTTTTCTATATATCTTTGTTCCGTTTTTCCTTTGGAAATGAAAAGAAAACGAAAACTGCATTTTAATAAAATAGAAAAACGGATGATGGCAGAGCATGGAAAAGACGCTTCCCAACGGGTAGAGTTAAGAGAACGGATCATAACGGCAGCAACAGAAGCTTTTACTTCAAAAGGCATCAAGAGTATTACGATGGACGATATTGCAGCAGCATTAGGAATATCCAAACGTACCCTCTATGAAGTCTTTTCGGATAAAGAATCGTTGTTGAAAGAATGTATACTGAAGGCACAGGCCGACAGAGATAAGTACTTGCAGAAAATCTTTGAACAGTCGCATAATGTGTTAGAGGTAATACTTGCAGTTTTTCAGAAAAGTATTGAGGTGTTCCATCAGACGAATAAACGCTTTTTTGAAGACATCAAGAAATATCCGAAAGTATATGAGATGATGAAGAACCGGCAGGACAGCGATTCGCAGAAAACGATGTCCTTCTTCAAGACGGGAGTAGAGCAGGGCATTTTTCGTCCGGATGTGAACTTCGCTATCGTTAATTTGCTGGTACGAGAGCAGTTTGACGTACTTCTGAATACGGATATCTGCAATGAATATCCTTTCATTGAAGTGTACGAATCCATCATGTTTACTTATATACGCGGCATCTCCACCGAAAAAGGAGCAAAGGTACTGGAAGACTTTATACAAGAATATCGTAAGAACCGCATCGCAGATTAGAGCAAGAGTGAGGTTTTATTGACAAACAAGTAAGATTAAATTAGAAATTCAGTTTATGAACAAGATGAAAAGATTGGCAGGTAAGAAGATTCTTCTGGTAGCTGTGGCACTCTGTGCATTTGGTTTTGCAAAGGCGCAGGACACACAGGCGGAGAAGAATATACTAACCTTAACCTTAGACAAAGCCCTGGAAATTGCATTGGATGAGAATCCGACAATAAAAGTGGCAGAAGAAGAAGTTGCATTAAAGAAAGTTGCCAGCAAAGAAGCCTGGCAAAGTCTGTTGCCGGAGGCTAGTATTGCCGGTTCAGTAGACCATACCATTAAAGCGGCTGAAATGAAATTGAACGATAACGTGTTCAAGATGGGGCAAGACGGTTCGAACACCGCTAATGCGGGGTTGAGTATTAATCTGCCACTCTTTGTGCCGGGCGTTTATCGTGCCATGTCGATGACAAAGACGGATATTGAACTGGCAGTAGAGAAGTCACGCGCTTCCAAACTGGATCTCGTGAATCAGGTGAGCAAGGCTTATTATCAGTTGATGCTTGCGCAGGACAGCTATGAAGTGCTTCAAGGCAGTTATAAACTGGCAGAAGATAACTACAATGTAGTGAATGCCAAATATCAGCAGGGAACTGTGAGCGAATATGACAAGATCAGTGCGGAGGTGCAGATGCGCAGTATTAAACCGAACTTGATTTCGGCAGCTAATGCGGTGACTTTGGCTAAGTTGCAGTTGAAAGTCCTGATGGGGATCACAGCCGATGTGGAGATAAAGATTAACGATAGTCTGACCAACTATGAGACGGCCATGTTTGCCAACCAGTTGAGAGAAGAAAATGTAAATCTGGACAACAATACCACCATGAAGCAGTTGGACTTGAACATGAAGTTGCTTGAAAAGAACGTAAAGTCTTTAAAGACAAACTTTATGCCGACTCTTTCAATGAGTTTCTCCTACCAATATCAATCACTGTATAATCCGAATATCAATTTTTTCAATTACAACTGGAGCAACAGTTCCAGCCTGATGTTCAATCTTAGTATACCTTTATATAAGGCAAGTAACTTTACGAAAGTGAAATCCGCCCGTATACAGATGCGCCAGCTCGATTGGAACCGTATTGATACGGAAAGACAATTGAATATGCAGATTGTCAGTTGTCGCAATAACATGAGTGCCAGCACAGAGCAGGTAGTCAGCAACAAGGAAAATGTGATGCAGGCAAAGAAAGCGGTAGTGATTGCCGAAAAACGTTATGATGTAGGTAAGGGCACGGTGCTCGAACTGAACAGTTCCCAAGTATCGCTGACACAGGCGCAACTCACCTATAATCAGTCCATATACGATTACCTGGTTGCTAAGGCAGACCTCGATCAGGTTCTGGGAAAAGAATAAAGATAGACAAATAAAAAATTACAATTAAGGAATATGAAAAGAAGTATCCAATTGGTAGCCCTGCTGTTAACTGTGTTTATGGGCTCATGTACAGGTGGAAAAGACAAAGCGGCTGCGGAACATGTGGACGCGAAGCCCATTGTGAAGCTGGCAGACGTAAAAGCCCGTCCCGTAGATCAAATACAAGATTACACAGCAACGGTGGAAGCCGAAGTAAAGAATAATATAGCTCCTTCGTCTCCCGTACGTATCGACCAGATTTTTGTGGAAGTGGGCGACCGCGTATCCAAAGGCCAGAAACTTGTGCAGATGGATGCAGCCAACCTGAAACAGACGAAGCTGCAACTAGATAATCAGGAAATAGAATTCAACCGTATCGACGAATTATATAAAGTGGGCGGTGCGTCCAAATCAGAGTGGGATGCTTCGAAGATGCAACTCGATGTGAAGCAAACCGCTTATAAGAATCTGCTGGAGAATACCTCTTTGCAAAGCCCTATCAATGGTGTGGTCACTGCACGTAACTATGATAATGGCGATATGTACAGCGGTGGAGAACCCGTACTTGTAGTAGAACAGATCACTCCGGTGAAACTCCTGATTAACGTGTCCGAAACCTACTTCACGAAAGTGAAAAAAGGTACTCCTGTCGATGTGAAACTCGATGTATATGGCGATGAAGTATTTACAGGAACCATCAATCTGATTTACCCTACCATAGATGCCACTACCCGTACATTCCAGGTAGAGATCAGACTGGATAATAAAGACCAGCGTGTGCGTCCGGGAATGTTTGCCCGTGCGACATTGAACTTCGGTACAGCAGAAAACGTAGTTGTTCCCGATTTGGCAATCGTTAAGCAGGCAGGTTCCGGCGACCGTTATGTATTCGTTTATAAAGACGGTAAAGTATCTTATAATAAGGTCGAACTGGGTAGACGCATGGGTACGGAGTATGAGTTGAAATCCGGTGTACCGGATAACTCACAGGTGGTAGTTGCCGGACAGTCACGTTTGGTGAACGGTATGGAAGTAGAGGTGGAAGCCTCTTCCCAGCCTTCTTCCAAATAAGAGGTGTTCAGTACCTTTCGCCCGATGCATTTATTAATTAACCTGATTTCAAAACGATCTTCCGGCTCCCTCTTTTGGGGAGAGGAGCAGGGAGAGGCTTTTAAATAAAATAACATGAGTTTATACGAAGGTGCGGTTAAGAAACCGATTATGACCTCCCTCTGCTTCCTGGCAGTGGTGATTTTTGGTCTTTTCTCTTTGTCCAAGTTACCTATCGACTTGTATCCGGACATTGACACGAATACAATCATGGTAATGACCGCTTATCCCGGAGCAAGTGCTTCGGATATAGAAAATAATGTGACTCGCCCGCTCGAAAATACGTTGAACGCGGTGAGTAACTTGAAACATATCACCTCCCGTTCTTCCGAGAATATGTCATTGATTACATTGGAGTTCGAGTTTGGTAATGATATTGACGTTCTGACCAATGATGTGCGTGATAAACTTGACATGGTAAGTTCGCAGCTTCCCGATGATGTCGAGAATCCGATCATCTTCAAATTTAGTACGGACATGATTCCTATCGTGCTGCTTTCCGTACAGGCCAATGAGAGTCAGTCAGCGCTTTATAAGATATTGGACGACCGTGTGGTAAACCCGCTGGCACGTATTCCGGGAGTCGGAACCGTGTCTATCAGTGGTGCTCCGCAACGTGAGATTCAGGTATATTGCGACCCCAATAAACTGGAAGCCTATCACCTGACTATCGAAACAATCAGTTCCATTATCGGCGCCGAGAATAAGAACATTCCCGGTGGTAACTTCGATATCGGTAGTGAAACATACGCGTTGCGTGTAGAAGGTGAGTTCGATGATTCCCGACAGTTGGCAGACGTAGTGGTAGGTACGCATAATGGGGCAAATGTCTTTTTGCGTGATGTAGCCCGAATCGTCGATACTGTGGAAGAACGTGCACAGGAAACCTATAACAATGGTGTGCAAGGTGCGATGATTGTTGTTCAGAAACAGTCGGGAGCCAATTCGGTAGAAATCTCCAAGAAAGTAGCCGACGCATTGCCGAGGCTTCAGAAGAACCTGCCGAGTGACGTGAAGATCGGTGTCATTGTCGATACCTCCGACAACATTTTGAACACCATCGACAGTTTGACGGAAACCGTTGTTTATGCCTTGCTCTTCGTTGTCATCGTCGTGTTCCTTTTCTTGGGACGCTGGCGTGCTACATTGATTATCTGTATCACCATTCCGCTTTCGTTGATTGCCTCGTTCATTTACCTGGCGATTAGTGGAAATACGATTAATATCATCTCGCTTTCATCACTTTCTATCGCTATCGGTATGGTAGTGGATGATGCGATTGTGGTACTTGAAAACGTAACGACCCATATCGAGCGTGGCTCCGATCCGAAACAGGCGGCCGTGCACGGAACCAATGAGGTGGCAATTTCTGTAATCGCTTCTACGCTGACCATGATTGCCGTGTTCTTCCCGTTGACAATGGTAAGCGGTATGTCCGGTGTACTTTTCAAACAGTTGGGTTGGATGATGTGTGCCATCATGTTTATTTCTACGGTCGCCGCACTATCTTTAACTCCGATGCTCTGTTCCCAGTTGCTTCGTTTGCAGAAGAAACCGTCGAAGATGTTCAAGCTCTTCTTTACTCCGATAGAGAAAGCACTCGACGGGCTCGATACCTGGTATGCGAAGATGCTGAACTGGGCTGTACGTCATCGTCCGATTGTCATTGTGGGATGTATTGCTTTCTTCATTGTCAGTTTGCTGTGTGCAAAGGGCATTGGTACGGAGTTCTTCCCGGCACAGGATAATGCTCGTATTGCTGTACAGTTGGAGCTTCCGATCGGTACACGAAAAGAGATAGCGCAGGAACTTTCGGAGAAATTAACCAACCAATGGCTGACGAAATATAAAGACATCATGAAAGTCTGCAACTACACCGTCGGTCAGGCTGACTCCGATAATACTTGGGCATCCATGCAGGACAACGGTTCGCATATTATCTCGTTCAACATCAGTTTGGTGGATCCGGGCGATCGTGATATCACTTTGGAAGCAGTCTGTGATGAGATGCGTGAAGATTTGAAAGCCTATCCGGAATTCAGTAAAGCACAGGTAATTCTCGGTGGTAGTAACACGGGTATGTCCGCACAAGCAAGTGCCGACTTTGAGGTTTACGGATACGACATGACAATGACCGATAGCGTAGCAGCCCGTCTGAAACGTGAATTGCTGAAAGTAAAAGGCGTGACCGAGGTAAACATCAGCCGTAGTGATTACCAGCCGGAATATCAAGTAGACTTTGACCGTGAAAAACTGGCAATGCATGGCTTGAATCTTTCAACAGCCGGTAACTATCTGCGTAATCGTGTCAATGGTGCGGTAGCATCTAAATATCGTGAAGACGGAGATGAGTATGATATCAAAGTGCGTTATGCGCCCGAATTCCGTACAAGTCTGGAGAGTCTCGAAAATATCCTCATTTACAATGCGCAAGGACAATCCGTTCGTGTGAAAGACGTCGGAAAGGTAGTCGAACGTTTCGCGCCTCCTACCATCGAACGTAAAGACCGCGAACGTATCGTGACCGTTTCCGCAGTAATCTCCGGTGCTCCGTTGGGCGACGTAGTGGCTGCCGGTAATAAGGTGATAGATAAGATGGATCTTCCGGGAGATGTCACCATTCAGATTTCCGGTTCATACGAAGACCAGCAGGATTCGTTCCGCGATTTGGGAACACTTGCCATCCTGATTGTTGTGCTCGTATTTATCGTGATGGCAGCACAGTTCGAGTCACTGACCTATCCGTTCATTATTATGTTCTCCCTGCCGTTTGCTTTTAGCGGTGTCTTGATGGCACTATTCTTTACGAACAGTACATTGAGTGTCATGAGTTTGTTGGGAGGTATCATGCTGATTGGTATTGTGGTGAAGAACGGTATCGTGCTTATCGACTACATCACCCTTTGCCGCGAACGTGGACTGGCAGTGTTGAACTCTGTAGTAACCGCTGGTAAGAGCCGTCTCCGCCCGGTATTGATGACCACTGCCACTACCGTTCTTGGTATGATTCCGATGGCTATCGGTGGCGGTCAGGGTTCTGAAATGTGGAGTCCGATGGCGATTGCCGTAATCGGTGGTTTGACGATCTCTACTGTTTTGACATTGATTTTGATCCCTACTTTATATTGTGTATTTGCAGGAACAGGTATTAAGAACCGTCGTCGTAAGCTCCGTCGTCAACGTGAATTGGATGTTTACTTCCAGGCGAATAAAGACAGTATTATTAAGAAATAATAAAGAAAAGAAATATGAAATCAGTATTGATAACATTCGATCAGGCTTATTACGAACGAATCATGGCGTTACTCGACCGTTTGGGATGTCGTGGTTTTACGTACCTTGAGAAAGTACAGGGACGTGGTTCGAAAACAGGCGATCCGCATTTCGGAAGCCATGCCTGGCCAAGTATGTGCTCGGCTATCTTGACGATAGTAGACGATAGCAAAGTCGATCCGTTGTTGGACACCTTGCATATAATGGACTTGGAAACCGAACAATTAGGTTTGCGTGCATTTGTGTGGAACATTGAACGGACGATCTGACCGATGTCCGGCATGTAAATAAGTAAAAAGGGAGAATCTCATAAATAATGTAGATTCTCCCTTCTTTTTTATTGCTTTTCTCTATCTTTGCAGCCTGAAAATGTCCGGCACCGATGAAGGCCTCCTCCGGCACCGATGAGGAGATGGTTCGGCACCGAGGAAGAGGTAGCTCGGCACCGGGTAAAAACAAGAACTAAAATAGTGCCTATATCTACTTGTAAAGATGGAGATAATAAAGAATTATTTGAAATATTCGTTGTGGTTCGTACTGATTGTGTTTGCAGTCTTACTCGGGCTTCATTGGCTTCCGGCGCTGACTATTGACGGGCACACGATGAGGCGTGTAGACCTTTTGAGCGACCTTCGTTATCCGGAATCAGAGACTGCCGCAGCTGATTCGGACAGCATCCCTTTGCCTCCTGTTGTAAAACCTGCCTTTGTAGATACCTGTCGTACAGGTATGACTTGCATTGAAGATTACAGTGATTCCACTCTCCGGGGGATGACTCCTTTTTATAAAGCACTTGACCGTGTCTCTTCCGATGACTCCGATGACAAACAGGTGCGTATTGCCGTATTCGGAGATTCCTTTATCGAAGCGGATATCTTTACGGCTGACTTACGCGAAATGCTTCAGAAACAATTCGGCGGTTGTGGTGTAGGTTTTGTTACCATCACTTCCATGACAAGCGGTTACCGTCCTACGGTGCGACATACGTTTGGCGGATGGTCCAGTCATGCGGTAACAGACAGTGTCTATTTCGATAAGAAGAAACAAGGCATATCCGGTCATTATTTCGTTCCCCGCAACGGAGCTTATGTAGAACTGCGCGGGCAAAATAAATATGCCTCCCTGCTCGATACTTGCCAGCGTGCCTCCATCTTCTTCCATAGCAGAGACTCCGTCCTCCTTTCTGTCCGTGTGAACAAAGGAGAAAACAAGAATTATTCATTAGGCCCTTCCGACGGATTGCAGCAAATCCAGGTGGACGGGCGCATCGGCTCTATCCGTTGGACAGTAGACCGTGCAGACTCTACATTGTTCTATGGTTTGGCAATGGATGGAAAGAAAGGAATCATTCTCGACAACTTCTCGTTGCGTGGCAGTTCCGGTCTTTCTCTGCGGGGCATTCCTCCACAGATGTTGAAACAGTTTAACCGTCAACGTCCTTACGACCTCATTATCCTCGAATATGGTTTGAATGTAGCTACCGAACGGGGACGTAATTATGATAACTATCAAAAAGGACTGCTCACAGCTATCGAGCATTTGAAAGAATGTTTCCCACAAGCAGGAATCCTGTTGTTGAGCGTCGGCGACCGTGATTCTAAAAACGAGAACGGTGAACTTCGTACCATGCCCGGTGTGAAGAATCTGATTCGTTATCAGCAGAACATTGCTGCTGAAAGCGGCATTGCATTCTGGAATATGTTTGAAGCAATGGGCGGAGAGGGCAGCATGGCAAAACTCGTTCATGCCAAACCCTCTATGGCAAACTACGATTATACACATATAAATTTCCGTGGCGGCAAGCATTTGGCGGGACTACTTTATGAAACGATGATTTATGGTAAGGAACAATACGACAGGAGGCGTGCTTATGAGCAAGAATAATCTGCAGTCTGTCTTTATTCTTATTCTCGCCGGTATGTTGAGTGTTCCTTGTTTCCTTGCGGAAGCAATCGCACAAGATCGTATACCTGTATGTCCTCCACTGGGAAAGACCGCAAAACTTATAAAGCCCTTACGGGAAATGAACTGGGCGAATGATACGATCACTGTACAAATATCCTTCCCTTCAGCTTTCCGCGAAACTGGTCGGAACGAAGTTATTGACAGCATCGCTCTGCTGGCTCCCGTCTTCGAACATCTCCGCCAAGTGCGTGCCGGACTCTCCGAAGATACAGTCCGCATCGTTCATATTGGCGACAGCCATGTACGTGGGCATATCTACCCTCAAACCACCGGTGCCCGTTTGACAGAAACTTTCGGTGCTGTTTCTTATATAGATAAAGGCGTCAACGGAGCTACTTGCCTTACCTTTACCCATCCGGATCGTATTGCCGAAATCGCCGCCCTGAAGCCCGAATTGCTGATTCTCTCTTTCGGAACCAATGAAAGCCATAACCGGCGTTATAATATAAATGTGCACTACAATCAGATGGATGAACTGGTGAAACTGTTGCGCGACAGTCTTCCTAACGTACCCATTCTTCTGACTACCCCTCCCGGTTCTTATGAAAGTTTCCGGCAGCGAAGGCGTAGACGCACGTATGCCATCAATCCACGTACAGCGACAGCAGCGGAAACCATTCGTCGTTATGCAAAAGACCATCGTCTGCTCGTGTGGGATATGTACGATGTAGTCGGAGGGAAGCGCCGTGCCTGCACGAACTGGACAGACGCAAAACTGATGCGCCCCGATCATGTACATTATTTACCCGAAGGATACATCCTGCAAGGAAATTTATTATACCAAGCACTTATCAAAGCATATAATGACTATGTTTCCCATTGATATAGATTTCAGTAGACTGAAAGAGGTACTTACCTACGATCCGCAAGCGCCAATGATATTCAGCAGCGGTATTTTCCTTTGGTTGTTCGCTGCTTTCATGGTGGTGTATGTGTTGTTACAACGCAAATACACCGCCCGTATCATGTTTGTTACTCTCTTCTCCTATTATTTTTACTATAAGAGTAGCGGCACCTATTTTTTCCTGCTTGCCATAGTCACCGTTGCCGACTTTTTCCTTGCGCAACTTATGGATCGTGCAGAGGGTTATTGGAAACGTAAAGGATTGGTCGCTTTGAGTTTGGGAGTTAATTTAGGACTTCTTGTCTATTTCAAATATACCAATTTTCTGGGTGGAGTGATTGCGTCATTGATGGGAGGAGAATTTACCGCTCTCGATATATTCCTGCCGGTCGGCATCTCCTTTTTCACTTTCCAGTCATTGAGCTACACCATCGACGTTTACCGAAAGGAAATAAAGCCATTGACCAATCTTTTGGACTATGCCTTCTACGTATCTTTCTTCCCCCAATTGGTGGCAGGACCTATCGTGCGTGCCCGCGACTTTATCCCGCAAATCCGGAAACCCCTATTCGTCTCGCAGGAAATGTTCGGACGCGGAATTTTTCTGATCGTTTCCGGTCTTTTCAAAAAAGCCATCATATCCGATTATATCAGTATCAACTTTGTGGAACGTATTTTTGACAATCCTACTCTCTATTCCGGTGTTGAGAATCTGATGGGAGTCTATGGTTATGCTTTGCAAATTTACTGTGACTTTTCCGGATATAGCGACATGGCTATCGGTATCGCCTTATTATTAGGCTTCCATTTCAATCTCAACTTTAATTCACCTTATAAGTCTGCCTCTATTACGGAATTTTGGCGTCGTTGGCACATCTCTTTATCCAGTTGGCTAAAAGATTATTTATACATTTCTCTGGGAGGAAACCGAAAAGGTAAATTCCGGCAATATCTCAACTTGATAATTACCATGTTCTTGGGCGGTCTGTGGCATGGTGCATCTTGGAATTTCGTACTGTGGGGAACCTTCCACGGTGTTGCTTTAGCATTGCATAAAATGTGGATGACAATCACCGGACGTAAGAAAGGAGAGGAGAGTCACGGTTGGCGCCGTGTGTTTGGAGTAATTATCACTTTCCATTTTGTCTGCTTCTGCTGGATATTCTTTCGCAATGCCGATTTCCAGAATTCAATGGATATGCTGGGACAGATATTCACCACTTTCCGTCCGCAACTGTTCCCGCAATTACTAGAAGGATATTGGAAAGTGTTTGCGTTGATGTTGCTTGGCTTCCTGCTTCATTTTGCTCCCGATAGTTGGGAAAATGCAGTTTGTCGAGGAGTGATCCGTTTGCCTTTCGTAGGAAAAGCTGTTTTGATGGTAGCTTTGATTTATCTGGTTATTCAGATGAAGAGTTCGGAGATTCAGCCGTTCATATATTTCCAATTCTAATTAGTTGAATTTACTTTTGTACATTGGTTTAAAACCAAGAATCCGTTTCTCACCGAGAAACAAGTGTTTCCACACCGAGGAAACTACAGTTTCTCGGTGAGGAACAAATTGTTGGTTAAAATGCGGAAATGAAGTTTCCAATAAGTTTCTCTAATAAATCTACCCCTGCACTGTTGTATGGCAAAGGTAGACTTATTAGAGAAATTATAGAATATCGATTGGCTTTGCTGTTGCTAATTCAACGGAATGTCTTTGATGCAACGTAGCCGATTTTTATCTGTAGAGGTTTTATTAGCACCTTCGTATATAGTAAGACCATAATTTACATCAATAAGACCACTCGTGGCTTTGTCTAGAGAGTATAAAGTAGAACTTTGTTCTGTGGAACTCCAATATCCATTACTGAGATAATTCGCCGCTTTTGCCTCGTATAACTTCTGAAAACCTGTTTCTGAAGAAAACCGTTCTAATTCGTGAGCGAATACTAAAATCATGGATAATTCTCGACTATTTGGCACGCGCCAACTTCCGGGCTCGTCTTTCCCGCTCTTACCTTTATAGGCATAACATCCGGTATTCATTGCTTTTGATGGGATATTCCAGCCTTGACTATTGGCAGTATTGAGTCTTCCGTTCGCTTCAGCCCAAGTCATTGTGATACTATTGGATTGTGGAGTACCTTCAGTGTCTTGAAGTATACTGCTTGCAGAGTTACTTTTCGTGTCGCCATCATTATATACGTCTGTAGGTGATACGATAAATCTTGGTGAAGAAAAAGAGGACACTAAAGTTTGGAGTGTGACGGTAGTAGTAGTCTTACTCGGCGGATAATTTTTTCTTCCGCGGAAAACTTTTTTACCTAATGGTTGGGAAGCATCTTTTTGAGGGTTCTCCGGGTCATATTCCGTACCTTTTGTAGAATAACTGTATAGGTCCAGTTCCTCATATAGCTCGGTTTTCCCTTCTGCAGTGGTTCTATCTGTGATTCCGTAAGGCAGAGTTGATAAATCTATCAGGGCATAGGTGTCTCCATTGTCTATATATGTGGTTACTTTGGTTCCTGTTTTTCTTTCTGGAGGAACAGGTATGTCTCTGACACAACGAACCCATTTCCAACTGTTTTTACCTGTGTTGCTGGAATACCAGCCTCCCCCCTCCATCATCCAACCGGTAGCTAGGGTTGCATTACGTTCCAATGCTAATGCGTTCGGGGCATCATAAATAATAGTTCCTGCGGAGGTCAGTATCCCGAATGCCTGATATGTGGATGGCAAATACCATTCAAATTCATTCTTTTCAGGATCATCCGGTAGATAATCTATCACACCGTTTCCGTTTTTATCTCTGTTTAAATCATGACAGAATCTTGCCTGGAAACTATTATAGTAATTATATTGATATAAATCTATATTACCATTGATTTTCCGCATAGGTGGAATGATGCTTTCTTGCCCATTATTAACAACATAGTTCTTAGGGTTTGTTGCTAAATTGAATGTTGCTTGCTTGCCGTTCATAAAACTGCGGTAGTTTGTCTCGGGATCTTCTCCTTCCTTCCATACATAATTGGTCATGACATTATAATATCCGGAGTACATGTAGAATGCTGTTGCTATTTCATCGTCAATTTGGAAATTATTCTCATTAAATGCATCAATGATGAGTCCCTCTGTGTATTGTCCATTCTCTATTTCACCGCCAAATAGACCGACATAATGTCCTTGTTTTTGCTTAATGGTATACTTCCCTTCTCGTTTTTGGGAGGTTCCTTCAGCGGTAATATCTTCGGTCGTTACTTTTACATAGAGAGTTCGTTCAGATACGAAATTGGTCGGCAGGTAGTTTGTAGCAGCATTATAAACCTTGTTTCTATCGAATTCGGGGTCTGTAATCACTCCATTCTCGTCAGTGATATACTCGTCTGCATATAGGTATAGTTTGAACCGTGTCGGTACGAAAATATTAGTTTCTATCTGGTTTGTGAGCACATTTGCGCCACCATTACGTACCACCTCCGTATAATTGGGGTATGCTGACAGTTGAAGCCAGTTTTCCGTTGCAGAGTTCATGTTGGCTAATTGCGTACATTGTGCATCCTTATAAATGCCGACAGTCACCTTACGCCCTTGTGCATAGATGATAACAGGCCGCCATCCGTAGTGAGCGTCAAAATATACATTGGTTTTTCCGGTTATTGTTCCAGTTCCGCTTCCGCTGCTTGTGGGATAGGAAGAGGATGAAAGATAAACTTTCTGGACGGCTGTGTAGGAGCGGATACGTCCGTCATTAAGATCTACAGAATTGATGATTGTTCGAAGATCATAGTAGCTGTTTATTTCCACATCGAAATTGTTTGTGTTGTTATTTCCAACGTATATCTGGTGAACTGTATAGAGCTTTCGGTCACTTTTAGAATATGACCACGCTTCGATATTTGTGCCGGCTTCGGGTGCTTTTCCCGATCCGTCAGTCACTTTCCGATATCTGTCTCTTTCTGATACTATATCTGATATGGTTCCTTGTTTATTTTGCGCAACATACCATTGCGATGTGAAGAAACCATCCGTGTCCTTGTCCGCATCCCCGAAAGCATTGTCGCTTTCCAGGTCTGCCATCGGGATATTGTCTATTACGTCTTTATCTGCTGATGCGGGATTGATACACAGTTTGGTTGGTACTTTGAGCAGTCTCATGCCTTCAAGCGTGTTTTCCGTGACATCGAATTTGTGCTTCAGTGTGATGCGTGATACCAGACGTTTGACTTCTATGCCACCGGAGAAACCATCAGGTGTGCCGTAAACAATCTCACCGTTGTCGCTATTTCCTGTTTTATTTACGCTGATACCTTTCGCGGCTCCGGCGTATGGGATTTCGCTCTCATTGGTTATCCGCGAATAATAGAGTCCGTTTCTGTTGTCGACATAGTCCAGTTGCAGGTTTTCAAGTTCCTTGATAGTCCGTACTTCCATCAGATTGCTCGCTACGGTTACTTTTTTGCCAAGTGCTACAATGTAGAGTGTCTGGTCAGTACCTACACGTAGCGTGACGTTTAATAGAGCCATTTCGTTTACCATCGTCACCTGGTCGGATACTTGCTGGGGCGAACCATGTATGGAGCCGTCACTATGAAACTGAAATAACCACAGATTATATAGCTCTGCCACCTCACCCGACCGCGTTTTTGTCAGAGACGCCTCTTTGAAGAATTCTACAGAGAAAGCATTATCAGTGGACATACTTCTCGATTGTAGTTCCTGCGGACTCGAAGCCGGAGGTATCTTAAAGCTAAGTTCTACTTTTACGCTTTCGCCTTCTTCTCCATTGCGGGAGGATGACAAAAGTTCTTCTCTGACACATGAGGTCAGAGCCATTATTGCCATTACTATGATTATGTTTGTTATTCTGTTTTTCATTGTCACTAATTATTTTGGTAATAAGAATCTGATGTTATCTCGCGATATCCCAAACTGCCTTTTTCGTTCATGTATACATGAAATACCAGTCCGATAACATCCGGCGTATTATTAGGGAGGATGTTCAGTTCCACGTCATATTCACGTTGGTTGTCATTTATAGTGGTGGCGATTGTGCTTTCTTCACCACGGGAAGCACCAAGATAGGTATATCGAACTTTAAGTTCAGCCCCTACAGGCATAGGTACGTCATCAGGAGTGAGTTTAATATGTATGGTATACTTGCCTCCCTCTTTTTTAATTCTATTATTATCTTCCAGATTATTGATACTTAGTTTTCCGCTGATGCTATATCCATTCTGTTTTATAGTGAAATAATAAGTATTCTCTTCACCAGTGAAGTGCATGGAAGTGAATTTTACTCCAAAAGTACGGTCTTCGTTTCTTGATTCTCTGCGCGCAATGTACGCTTTGGGAGTCTGGGTATAAGAACCTTCGATTTCGTGCGTCACTCCTATGGCTAAAGGCTTGAATGAGAAGTCATCGAAATCGATGGAGGTTCCTACGTGGTCTCCGCTCTTGATAAGTTCCATTTTCCAGTATGGCACGTTGCTGTCTATATAGAAAGGAAGTCCGTTGACGGCTGCCCCCTTATAGTCTACGGAAGTAGGAGGATTGATTGTTATACGAGCTTCAGGAATGCTGTTTCTTACGCAACGAACGGTATATCCTTGTCCGGGAGCGGCTGCGTCGAGTGCTGCTGCTGTCGGATTCCGGCTGTCGAAGGAGAATGCCTTGTTGCTTTCCGTGCTCCAATAGTTTCCCCTGTAATTATGGGAGGAAACCAGCACTCCGCTTTCATTGCGGTACTTGACGTTGGGTATCAGCAGTTCATGAAAAGAACGGTATCCATTATCATTTTTACTTTCTGCCCCGTTGGCTGCCTTCATCAATATGGCATATTCGGTAGAATTGGCCATGTGCCACTGTTGGTTGTCTACCTTCCCTTCCACACCTATCTGATGAGGGGATAATGCTGCCAGACGACAGGGATCTCCCTTACCCTGTGCTACCAGTTCGAGCGTATTCCCTGACGGGATATTGCTCGCATCCGTGATATAAGGGACATCATTCCAGCTACCGATACCCGTCACATTGAAATTTCCGGGATACCAAATTACATCGTTGGTCGTTTCAACAGCCGTCGGGGCAGTGAACTCCTGCTCTGTAGTAGCCGTAGCATCATTACCGGTAGCTATCAGGCTGCCGTATTTGAACAGGGCATCGTGGTAGGCGTCGCCTTTATATACTTTAAGTATGCCGGAATAAGCCGTGTAGTCACTCCACACATTGACATTCTTGTTGAAGTCCGCCTCCCGGTCACTCACGATGACCAGTCCTTCTACCGGAGCCCAATTAACCGCGATATTGTACAGTTTGACAGGTTCAATCACCACATAGATGCCTTTGCTGCCTATTTGCTTAATTGTAGCATACACATTGTAATTGGTATTACGAAGGAGCCTGAAATTAGCATCTCCTTCACGAAGCAGTATCTTGTACGTAGTGGGTATGCCCCCGTAGGTTGCGTTGATAAATATATAAGCGGCATAATCTGGGTCGGCGGCTTTTGTCTCGTCGTCTGCTCCATCCTTATAGAACGATTTTTCCGCAATAATGGCGGTAGGAAAGGGGTGGTACTGTTTGCCGTTGTACTCTTTGCCTCCCCCGGATGCGGAAATTGTAAATTCGGGACCGTTGAAAAGATTCAGATTGGTATTGTCGGTATCCTGTTGGTCTATCAGATAACTGTAACGCGGTATATTGCTAACCTGCACGTTGCTGATTTTTATTTCTTCCGTCACCGCATCGTCCTGTCGCAAAAACACGGATACTTGCGACATCACGCGGGGCATATCGATGCTTGCGGTTGTGGATGCTGTCGTGAAATCACCTTTGTATCTGCCGCCTTCCGAATTGTATACGGGGCGCAGTTGCGCCATTCCTTGTCCGGACGTCGTTCCCGGTTGAATCTTTATCTCTCCCAGATTGGCCAACGGCATATTGCCGGAGGTCAGCGCGCTGCTTTGCCAGTCGAACTCGATGCCGTCGATATCCGTACGCTTCGTCACGGCATTCAGTTTCTCCGTCAGTTCGGGCGTCTCGTTGATGATGGCGGCGAAAGAATATACTCCCGGGCTGACAGCAAGATTGAACAACCCGCTGTCGTCAACGTTCAGCGTCCCGTTGGAAGTGGTATAATTATTTAGTAATGTCTCATTCTGAAAGAGCATGAAACGCACTTTCTCTATGGTCACTCCCTCCACCACGCTGCCGGTAAGGGCTTTGGTTTTTATCTGTACGGTCACTTTCTCTGCTTCAGGCAGGTTCATCACAGCGGATTCTTTGGCGCAGCCCGACAGGAGCGCGGCCGCGGCCAATGCCAGTATTCTATATCTTATTCTCATTTTCATATCCTATTCAGCAGGTTTCACGTTCACAATTTCCCATTCTCCGATAAAGATTCTGATGTCCAGGTTGGGACCGATGCGTACTTCCACCGGATGTTCGTATATCCGGTCGAAATCGCTCTGCGATTGGTAGATATACGCTCCCGTGTCGGGGTTGCGTGCCTTGAACAGCATACTGACGATGTCAATCGGCTGTTCCGGAATCCTGCGTCCGCCGGGTGTCTCGATATATAAAAGCACCGGGCGGTCCATTGTCAGCCGCAATACCTTGATGTCGGCAGAGAGCGTGTTCGCGTCCATCAATGTCTTGAATGGAGAGTAGCGGACGGAGCGGGTGTACCCGTCAAATGTGTTGTCGGACTTATACCTCTCGTCGGTAGCAACCGCCCACAGTTTGAAGTCCGTATCCCGGTTCGCGGCGGGCGTGTCCCGGACTTCCGGCGTGAGATGTTCCAGTCCGCTTAAAGTGACTTTCAGTAGGTTGGTGTTGCGGATCAGTTCGATGCGGCGTGCGGTGACCACGCTGTTTTTAACTTCCACGGTTTCATAGGTATACATATCGCTTTGGGGATGGCGGGAGCCTGCCGCGCCATACCACAGGTCGTTTATCTCCTCTGCTTCCGGAACAAGTTCTTCGGGCAGTCCGGATGCCGTCCGGCATTTTAAGAACATATAGAGGTCGTCCGCCATTGTCGCTCCCAGCGTGACGTCTTTCCTTAAATTATGGCTTGCCGGATTTTTCATTTCTCCATGAAAATAAGTAGTGTTGTCTTTCTGCCCGTTATCCGCCCATGATATAATTCTGTATTTTCCCGGCGGCACTTTATCCAGATTCATCACATACTCGTCAGAGAGCTTTCCCCACGGGTTCGGTTTTGACACCGTCTGTATCTGTCCGTTTTGCAGGTAACTATATTCCAGTTTGTCTCCGTTGTCTGTCGCGTGGAGTTGAAGTATGCCCTCCGTGTCAAACAGGTACACGTGAATCCGCCGCACCTTTTCGCCGAAGAGATTGCCGTTGCCGGTATGATGGGTGAAGTAGAAATCGAGTCTGAGTCCCGAAAAGCAATCTTCCGTGTTCTCTTTGGTGCATCCTGCGAAAAGAGATGCAGTAATCAGGAGTATTCCTATGAAATATGTTTTATTCATTCTTTCTTTTATTTTCTCCGGTTAAAGTTCTACTTCCAAGTCTTTGTCTCTCCACTTGGAGACACGAAGCCCGAGTGCTAGATCTGCGCCTTCAGGTTCGGGCACGTGAGACGTCTGATCGAAATCTTTGATGATGGGATCTGACTCCGTCACTTTATCGCCATCGGTAATGCGAACGTCCAAACCCAATGACCATGGGGTGATAACGACATCATCAAGGTCGAGGGAATAGCAATACCCCGGCTTAAATGCGTTGATAATTTCATTATTACTTTTGTCGCTGAATGCCCTGACCGTCAGCCAGCGTTTTATCTTATCGGTACTAAAGCCCATAATCAGATGAGGCATTCCGTCTTTGATTTGTTGCAAAGTAGCGTCTGCCGCCACCGATTGGGGAAAAAGATGAAAAGCGTTCACCTTTGTAGTCTCTGATGTTCTTGCGTCATACATATTGGACTGCTGTCCTCCTTTCTTGTATTCAGCAAAACCTGTGGTCATGTTCCAGTCGGAGATACCATCGTTTGTATTCTTTATGATAGTGGCGGCGTTGAGGCTCGGCTTGAAATAATTCATATAAAAATAGAATCCGGTTGGCGTGCTGTTGATATCGAAGCCGTCGGGGAAGGGCGACCGGATGAGCCGGACACGATAGGAATAGATAGCGGCAGCGGTAGCGTCCGTTCCGTATTTCTTCCTGAAATTCTCCCGAGCGCCTGCTTCGGCAGCAGCGATATCGGCTTCGGTGAAGTTCTTGATTTTGTCTCTGCCTATGGGTCCGTCCGTCCAGTCGAATGAAGCGCCTGTGGTTGCGGGGTTGGTGACCACGATTTCCCCCGGTATGATTTCAAACCGGCTCAATACGGGAGCCACTTCCACGATGGCTTTCACCTTGACGGAGAAAGGGTCCGATTCCTCGGGGATGACGATAATTTCTTTGGTAACTCCTTCGTAAGGAATCTCTGTCCGGTTCATGGTAGGGGCGGGCGGGTCGTCCTGGCTGCTCACCTGTAACTGGTTGATAAGCGGATTCTCCTCTTTAAACCGGTTTATCGTCACTTTCACGTATTGGGTTGTTACCGGAATCTTGGGTATGGAGAGTCTTGCCAACTTTCCGGTGGCGGTATTCCTGATGCCAGCAATCTCTGCATCGGTGGCTGTATAGGTGAATATGGGGGCGGCTTCAAGAGATTTATATAAATCGACTTTCAGCGTTTTTACCTCTGTGAAAGGCAATACATATCCCTCTCCGTCGTTGCCGGTGATAGGGTCATCTACGGCTCTGGTGGAGACGCTGCCTAACGATAAATTAATTTGTAGCTCGATACCGGAGTCTTCCGGCGAAGAAACGCGGCTCTCCTGGCTACAACCTGTCAGCATGGCAATCAACCCTACGAAAAAGACTTTTCTCATAATTCTGCATCAAAAAATGAATCTCATACTAACCGTTACAGGGTGCGGTTATCACCCGTTGCCGTCATTCTTTCCGGGGGAAGGGAGACGGCTTCGTGAAGGGAAGTGGTAATCAGCCACGTCCCCCCTTTTTTATGCGTCGTTTAACGTCCGGTAATGGTCGTAATTACCACTCGGGTTTCACGTTGACAATGGTCCACTCGGTGATCTTGACAAGAACGTCGAGGTCTTTGCCTACCGGTTCCGGGTTCGGATCTGTCGGGTCTACGGGTTCCGGTATTTCAGGACCAGCTGTACTGTTAGCGGTAACTTTCAGCTTGGCGGAATATTGATTAATATTAATATCGGCGGCATTCAGTACGTATACTTTGCCGGCGTCGAAAGAGGTAACCAATGCATCCGCAGCTTTCAGTGCACGGATTGTCAGCCAGCGGGGGGGGGTTGTACCGTTTGCTTTAGTGGTAAGTTTCAGAACGAAGTGCGGCATACTTGTTTTTACATCGGTGGTACTGGCGGACGTGCCGTTTGTCGCTGTTTGAGGGAATAAATTGTATGCGATAACTTTGTCTGCTTCTACAGTGGTATCGAACATTTTTTCCATATCACCATCTACTTTATATTTATCCTTAGCAGCATCGTTCCAGTTACCTGCACCGTCGTTGGCATTTAAGACTAAATCTCCATCTTTGGTGAGAGGTATATTATTCATATAATATTCGTCAATACTTTCAATCGTGTATGCAGCATCGTATTCATACGTGACAGTGTATGTGAAGCTCCATGTCGAAGGATCCGCAACTCCCGGATTTTCTTTTCTCCACGCTTCTTGAGCGGCTTTCTCTGCCGCTGTAATTGTGGCATCGCTTACATGGGCTTTAGCCTGGTCTTTTGTTCCGTTTTCAACTCCGCTTGGTAGTGTACCGCTTGCTGAACTATTCACCTTAATGTCTGATGCCTTGCCGTGAAACTCGAAACGTGACAATACAGGCGCCACGGAAACTTCGACACTGTAAAGGTCGTTCGTGCTGCCGTCTGTTCTTTCCCCTCCTGGTGTTTTCAATGTGATATCTTCAGGTGTACCACGATATTCCATCTTCGTGTATCCTATCTGCAAGTCATTGATGTCGGCAGCGCTCTTATCAACGTTCATATAAACGTTCACTTTAGTCGTAGCGCTGGGAATGTTGCTAATATTAACGGGTTTGCGGCCTGCAGCAGCGGCAGTCTGGTCGTCACCTTTTGCCGTAGCTACCTGCTCGGGTGTAAAGTCATACGTGCCAAGCGAAGCATTGGATGCGTTGAAATACTCGATGGTAATGTTTTGAATATTGCTTCTGACCGCTGTTATTGCTGTGGTCACTTCGTCATCGCTCATTCTCGTTTTAGGAGTAGCGACATCAAAAGAAAAATCGAGTGATTTCAGGTTCGTTGTTTCTTGGGTCACCTCGTTGTTCTCATTGGAACAAGCGGAGAGAGTGGCGGCGAATAAAGCCATGAAAATAATTTTCTTCATTGTTTTTATAAATAAAATGTTTAATAATTGCGTCAGCTTTTGCTTTAGCTTTTGTTTTGCCCGTTTGATAGTTTGGTCCCTAAACAAACTATAGGTGAATGCTTACCTGTAGGAGGTTGTTTTTTTGTTATGCTTTCTTGTTTTTTTGGTGTTTATAAATCTGTTATTTATCTCTGTTATTAATCTTTGTTGTTCATCTCTGCTGTTTTTTCTTTGACTGTTGTTGCCTGATAAGAATGGCATTCTCCTGCTTCTTTGCCATTTCTGCCAGATTTTGTTTGGCTTCCGGCAGTCCGGCTTCTGTTGCTCTGTTCAGGTGTGATGTTGCTTTGTCATAGTTGCCGCAAAGCATTTCCAGTACTCCCATTGTGTTGTGGTATTCGGGGGTATCGAGTGATTCTTCTATTTTGCTCAAATATCGTTTGGCGTAGACCGTATCTTTGCGTGACAACGCGGCTGCTGCTGCATTCAGATTGGCGGTCACGTCGTCGGGATATAGCTTCACGGCAGTTTCGAACAGGTCGATAAACTCTTGTGATCCCTTTTCGTAGGTGTTGGCAACAAGGAACATCTCATTCAAGCTAAGGTTCTGCGGACGGCTTTTGAACACCTCTTTGGCCTGTTCGATGCTGAAATTTCTGACGTCAAAGTCAATCTTGCAAATCGCTTTGCGAAGTAAGGGGCAGAACTCCCGGATGATGTATCTGTATGGCTCGCCGCCTTTCAGGTTCATCAATGTTTTTTTGCGCCTCACTTGGGCGGCATAGTCACATTCGGTCGGGAAAGACCCGATGAACTCCAATACTTCTTTACGATACGGCATTTGGGACGCCTCTACACATTCTTTGAGTCCGTCCCAGTTCTCACCCCCGAAAGCGACTTGGTATAAACTCCGCGGATAATCGAATTGTGAAGCCAAATAATCGGTCAGTGCTTTGGCCCGACCTTCGGACAACCGTTGATTGTTGGACAGCAAGCCTTCCGGTGAAGCGTAGCCGATTACGTTGATTGCGCGGACTGTGACGTCCGGGTCGTCTTTTATCCCGGCAACGAGGTCGGTGACTTTCTTCAGTTCCTGCGGATTATTCATGTAATCGGGGCGGATGTCGGTCTTGTTTACAACGAAATCCAGAAAAGCCTCGCTGATGATTTCGCGTCTCTTTACCGGTTCGACGACAGGTTGCACGTATGCCATGCTGGGAGTTATTTCGTACGGCTCTATTATTTTCTCTAACGTTATCCGGTTGGCAAGCATGGTGATGCCTATCCTCCGCGCAGGATTGCCGCAGCCGCAAAGGTCTTCATACATATCCAGCTTTGCGTCCGCCATCCACGGGTTGTATTTCACGGCTACGCTGTATGCAATTGTTTTTGCGTTCCCCGATTTGAATCCGGGGACGACTGCATACGGAGCTTCTGCGGCATACGCCGCTTTTTCCCGGTTGCTCATCAAGGCGGTTTCCCGTCGGTACACGTTATAGTTTTCACGTCCTTTGACGACTACTTCGGGCAGGTCCAGCCTGTCGCCTGCCGCTACCAGAGCGGGAATCAGGCTGATCGAACGGCGTGAATCTACGTTTACCCCGGAAATGTCGAAAGAGAGTTTCACGTACACTGAATCCCCTTCCTGTTGCAGGGACAGCGCCGTGACGTGTATTTTCCCGGAATACTCTTTTTGCTGTGCTGATGTGTTCGTGCAGAACAACAACACGATGACGAATAGCATATATTGTCTTTTCATGTTTGTTTGTCTATTTAAGGTAATATATCAGTGATATTCCCGCTTTCGTAGGACCGAAATAATTTCTGCTTTCTGTTCCGATTTTTTCGCCGCACTTTTGGCATTTGTACTTGTCATAGTGCAAGCGTGCATATCCGATTCCTAGATTGGCTTCAATACTCCATCGTATGCCTAGAAAGAAGTTGTAGCCGTATGAAATTCCCCCTCCGTAGCCATAGCCTTCGAAGCGGTATTCTTTAGAACCTTTCCCGAATATGAGTGGCAAATCCTGTTGCGCAATATTATATTGGCTACCGAGAACGTGCACTCCGAGAAAGTGGCCGGAGAAGCGTTGGCATAGCCAGTAACGATATTCTATTTCGCCTAGCCAGTGGACTAGTTTTTTGTTGTTTTCAGCCGTTCCGTCAAGATTCCAGGGATTATAGCCGCCGCCTAAATCGAGTGTGCTTCTTTTACCCAAACCTATTTCAAGACTAAGATTCGGGGTATAGGTATAACCTCCGTAAAGTAAATTTGTTTTTATGGCTATATCCTGCGCTCTCGAGTATGAAACGAGGAGGGTTAGGATGAGGAGGGTGAAAATACTTCTTATTTTCATTATATTTACTTGTTGATTATTTTTGTATGTGTGTTTTTAAGCTTGTACTATTTGCCAGTTTGTTTCGTTAATTGAAAAAAATGTAATATCTGCCTATTCTTTCTCTTCAAAAGAGACGGAATAAAACTTGTACTATGCGCGTAATAGTTTTATAATTAGATGTATAGTTATGCACTTGGCTGACGGAAAGTTTCTTTTATTTATGAAATATGGGTAAATATATTTGCGGTAACTTGAATTCATAGTGGGTTGATTATTTTGAATATAGCTTAAATATTGTTTGAGAAATACTTGCGAGTAAAGATTTAAATTGTTTATTTTGCAAATAAATATTTTATTCCGTCTCTTTTGAAGAGAAAGAATTGCAGTGAACAATAATGTGTAAATCAATTGATTATGCGTAGACTTTAATTCCATCTTGCAGTCCTGCATATATTCTTATATACTGGAAATCAGTTTGGCATTAGCATCATCAATCACGGACCTGTCAAGAGATGAGAGATATATTCGGGTTGTCTTTTCGCTATTATGTCCCATACTTTCACTGATGATTTGTGTAGATATACCTTTTTTCTTGGCTAGTGTAGCCCAACTATGGCGCGCCACGTATGAAGTCAAAGGTTTGGGAAGTCCCATGAAGCCGGAGATTTTCTTTAAATGAATATTATGGAGTCTCAAGGCACTATCATAATTCTGTGTACTTTCTGATAAAACAGGAAATAAGAAAGTTCCGTTACTGTTATGAGAGTATCTATCAATAATAGTTTTTAAGCATATTTCTAGTTTTATGCTAAGTTCTTGTCCGGTCTTATGGCGTCGGTAAATAATATATTCTCCTTGAATATTCTCTTTGGTTAGGTACGCTAGATCAATAAAAGCCATCCCTCGTGCATAAAAGCTGAACATAAACATATCGCGTGAAAAAGCCAATCGTGGTTTTGACGATAAATCCAATGTTTTAAATCTTGATATGACATCTTCGTCTATTGCCCGTTTGATGGTTTTATCATTGCCTACGAATACTTTTTTAAATGGATGCTTTTGTTCTGTATAGCTTTCTTCGACAGCTCTATTATAAATGGCTCTTAGGTTTCGCATATAGAATGAAATAGTATTATTACATATCTGTTGCTCTTTCAGATATTTTTCATAGTCTGAAATAAGTTTAGGAGTCAGTTCTTCGAAAGAAATGTCAACTCCGTTTCTGAACCGGAGGAAACTTTTTACCGAAGCTATATATGATTTTGCGGTTCGGGGTTGGTTCTTGATATACAAATCATTTGTGACACTCTTGCTGAATACGGATAATAAGCTTTCACCTTGAATTTTTTTGAAAAGTTTGATGATGGTATCAATGTTGTTTTCACTTGTCAGAATGTGCTGAAGGTGTCGAATATCCCGGATGATGGAGTTTTCAATGAGTTGCAGTTCATATCTGCGCTGATATTCGGCATTTGATATCGCAATTAGCGAACGTTTCTCATTCCACTCGTGTGAATGAATCTTATACGGAGTTGTTATCTCTCTGTATTCTTTATTTCTTGTCAACAGATAATAGATTGTTCCTTTCTTTTTCTTGATTGTTGATTCTCTGAATTTAACCTTGATAGTTATCATATTTTTCTATTTTTTTAGGTAACGTGGACTACCGGTTATTGTTTTTTGTAAGGGGTAGAACGGTTTTATATTTTTGTTTAATTGTCTCAAGTAAAGAGACTGTCAGGGTTGTTATGGAAATTTTATTTAAATAATGCTGCCGTAAAATTTAAGCAGGTTCAAAAGTATTATTAAAATATATTTTCCTTTCTTTGTAAAAGGAAAATATAAACATTCTGTTTTATGGAAAACTCTTTCAGTTATCAGCCGGCAGCCGATCGTTACGAACGTATGCCCTATAAATATTGTGGCAAGAGCGGCTTGCAGTTACCTTTGATCTCTTTGGGGTTGTGGCACAACTTCGGTAGTGTGGACAATTTCGATGTAGCAACCGACATGATTAAGTATGCGTTCGATCATGGTGTCACTCATTTCGACCTGGCAAACAATTACGGTCCTATTCCCGGAAGTGCCGAAATTAATTTCGGACGAATTTTGCGAGAGAACTTCCAGGGTTATCGGGATGAAATGATAATCTCTTCCAAAGCCGGTCATGACATGTGGGCTGGCCCTTATGGCGGAAATAGCTCCCGTAAAAATCTGATGGCGAGCATTGACCAAAGTCTCCGCCGGACAGGATTGGAGTATTTTGATATCTTTTATAGCCATCGTTATGATGGAGTTACTCCGGTCGAAGAAACCATTCAGACATTGATTGATATCGTGAAACAAGGGAAAGCGCTGTATATCGGAATCTCCAAATATCCCCCCGAACAAGCACGTATGGCCTACGAGATGATGGCAAAAGCCGATGTTCCCTGTCTCATCAGCCAGTATCGGTATAGTATGTTCGACCGTGAGGTGGAGGCGGAAACACTTCCGCTGGCAGCAGAATATGGTTCCGGTTTCATCGCCTTTTCTCCTTTGGCGCAAGGACTGTTGACAGATAAATACCTGAATGGTATTCCGGAAGGTTCACGTGCCGCACGTTCTTCGGGTTTTCTTCAGCTTTCGCAAGTGACGCCTGAAAAGGTAGAAGCCGCCCGCCAGTTGAATGAAATAGCCCTCCGGCGTGGACAAACACTCGCTGAAATGGCACTGGCATGGGTATTGAAAGATGAACGAATGACTTCGGTGATTGTGGGCGCAAGCTCTGTCAACCAGTTGGCCGACAATTTGAAAGCACTGGAACATTTGGAATTCACGGCAGACGAATTGAAAGAGATCGAACAGATTTTACCAGAATAATTTCAGTCTGAATCGTATGCTGATTTCACCTTATTATTGAAAACGATAAGGTGAAGTCATCTATTTTAAGGACGCTCCTGCCCATAAAAGAAATGAATGCCCCGTGCTTCACAGCACAGGGCATTAGCATACAAACAAAAATAAAACATGGAGTGGCATTAGGGGTGACAGTTCTGATAACTAAAGTGGGAATCCCGGAACTCTTTCCGAAGAATTAGTTATTGGTATACCGTCCCACACCATGTAGTTTGCGTGTATCCTTGATTTATATACAAGAATTCGTTTTGTGGCACATAGCAACTCAAGCCGCTATGTGTATGTATGGTAAAGCCATGTGCCAGTCCGGGCAGAAAACTGGGAGTGGCAGCCGAATAAGTCACAATCTTCTTCCACAACTCGTTTACATACGTGTTTAATGCCGGATTGGCGGTCAGCAATGCTTCTTTAAGATCGAAAAAGAGACGCCATTCATTCCGGTTGAAACACTGTAAAGAACTGATGTCCTCCGTATCCGGTTCCCAACGGAGAAAAGCGGCGCGGGCGAGCAGCGCAAGCTCTTCCAGATGTTCGGTTCGTACTACGCTGATCGTAGCCGAACGATAATCTCCCGTCTTGCTGTTCCATACATTAAAGTAGGATTGCGCAAATTTCTCCAGTTCGGGAGTTGGCTGATAAAGGCAGGACAGGGCGGACGGGTATACCTCTGTCATTCCCGGACTGACAATCTCCGTAGGAGAAGCAATGATAGCTTCCGTCTTGTCTTTCAGCTCATAAGCCACTTCTACACTGCCCATGTAGCAACCTTCAAAAAGAATGAAATCCCATTTTCGATGACTGGGTAAGGGGAGGGCAGAAGCAAAATCCGCCAATTCCATCTCATCCTCCCCGTCGGTGCAAACGCTGCGGGTACTGCGGTGGGAAGGAGGGACAGCTTCATTCCCGCTTTGATTCAGACTCTCTCTCTCATAGGGATTTTCCAAACCACCTGCCGGTAGCCATGCGCTTCCGTGTGAAAACAGGATAAGGCCGTAGCTTGAGGCGGAATAGTTGTTCAAGATATCATTCAGCACTTGCTTCATTACGTTGGATGAGGCAGAATTTTGTGCCGTATAAGTTTTTAGTAATTGGCGTGGATTGGCAGTGCCGGCACTGATTTCCATTAATTGTGGGGATGCATTTTTACGATCACAATAGATAAAAAGGCGGTTTTGAGAATAGTCAGCTGCCAGGAAACCGATGGTGAGCGCTGCTATTTTCTGCTCTATTTCGGAAGACAGACTGTTGTCTCCGGCAAGATAGGCGACGAGAATACGTTGCGTTTTCTCCTCTTCCTCCTGTTGGGGAATAATAGGGTTGAGATAACCCTCGTTGTCACATGAACTGAACAACAGGCAGCAACAGCCAAAGAGAAACAACCGATAACGGATCAATAATAATATGTGAAACAGATAATCCAACTAATAATATAATAAGGTATAAAGAATTTGTTTGTAGCTTCCAATCAAAATTGAGAAATATAGCCGGGCAAGGCTATGATAGAACGGTGCCCGGCTATGGGTTGTTGAGATAAAAAGGGGAGTGGTTATTTTACTGAAATATTGCTCCAGTTGCTACCTTCCAGGCCAGAATAGAAATCTTTAATAGCCTGTGTGTCATATACCAACTTACAGTCGGCGCCTGATGTAGCAAACAGAGGACCAAATGCGCTGTCTGCTTTTTCAATAGTCAGCGTCTTACCAGCATCCATGATTAACTTATAATCAGGAACTCCGTTACCGTCAGCATCTACACTAGGCAATAAACCGCCTTTGACTGTAGTGTCTACACTCGACTTGAAGTTGTGGTTGAATACACCACCGTTGATTACAGCTTCTGCGTCATCTTCCGAACCGACAACAGCAACCTCATTGTTGTATGTTCCGCCATTGAATGTGGCAGTTTCTTCAACGTTGATAGATACAGAGTTGTAAGTAGTTCCTGTGAATGTCACATTTTTCGCTGTGATAGATGTTGGCCAGCTGTTGGATACCACTTTCTCGATAGTTACGTCCGCAGTGCTGGTAACTTCAAATTTCTGGATGCTTGGCAAATCTAAAGTGATGTTGTTAGTCAGACCTTTCAAAACAATGTCCTGTCCGTCTTGAGTCAGTGTCAGCTTGATATCGTTGGTTACGTTACCTTCGAGATCAGAGAAATTGGCCGGGTTAGGAATGTCTGTACCGCTCATGTTGATAACAGGTTTGGTGTCATCAGCAGCAGAAGACAGGTTCTTCATGGCAACCAGGTCATCAATCACTAAATCAAAGTTATCTTTGTTGATACCTGTGATGTCGATAGAGATTGCTTTACCGTCATCGCCGCGAACCACTACTACGTGTGCGCCGTTTACGTCACCTTCAGGAATGAAATGATCGTCTGTGCTTTGTTTCTTGTCATCGTCGTCGATAACTACATTTTCAGTACCGCCGGTGAATTCGTCAACGATAGTAACTGTGCAGCTATACGCTTTGTACAGATTCATTTTGATAATCGTGTGAGCGTTCGTTCTTACAGGAACGTTGCTTGCGTTACGGATAGCTACCAGTTTGAATCCATCGGCTTCCGTATTGATTTCAGTCAATGCAGCCGCGCCGGCAGTGAAAAGAGGCGTACTCTCTACGTTGTAACCTTTGAAACTCAAAGAATAAGTAGCGTCTTTGCCTGCTTTTTCGGGGATAACGTAGTTCAGGTCGAAGATCGGATAGAATTTGTCACCGTCTTGATACCATTTTACGCCGTTTACATGATCGGAAGTGCTGGTAGCTGAAGCTACGTCAAACGGGCGGTGGAAATAACTTTGAGTGGTCGGAGTTGCCGAAACCGGAGATTGTGTCAGTGCATTGTAGCCGGTCGACAGGTTGGTCACTTCCATACCTAAGTATTCGAGAAGATTGTCGCTGCCGAGGTTGTTCAATGCGTCTGCCCATTCCGTCTTGTTGTCGTAGTCGGTCAGGATCAGGCTGATCTTGGCAAACTTGCGAGTGGCTGTGATAGGAATAGCAGTGCTGATGCTTTGGTCTTCTGCTCCGTCTGTGATGTTGTAAGTGCCGTCTGCGTTTACGGTGAACTTGATAAGTCCGGTGTAAGCGTCGCGTGCTTCAGGAGTTTCAACGATAGGCATCAAACCGTCAGTGAACTGTAATTCAGAGACGTTAGCCAGATTTTCAGTCTTCCAGTAGTAATCGTTACGGTTTTCTGTGCTTGAAGAAGTTACAGATTTCGGAACGAAGTCTACCCATACCACAGCCGTGTAGCTGTTGCCTGCCGGCAGGCGGAACTGTGGAAGCTCGATGTCGTTGCCGGCAGGTGCTTCAGTCAATACAGTTCTTACTTGAGTGTATGGAGCGGTTCCTCCATTAGCGAATACCTGCAAAGTGGCACGTACATTCACTTCCTCAATCATTTCAGTGTCAGAATCTTTCCAGTTCGACCATCCGCCTTTTGAGAAATCCGTACCTGCATAAGTACTGATCGCATTCCCCATGTTAATTTTGAACGCTACCGGAGTTTCCTCACCTGTAACAACCTGCTGATTGTCTACAAATGCATCGTCACCGCAAGCAGTCATCATAGCTGTTGCAGCTATCAACGACCAGAATAAACTTTTTTTCATGCTTAAAAAAATTGGTTAATAATAAAAATGTATCACTTTTTAATTTAATAGAGAGAATATTCACGGAATATACTCTTTGAATGTCAACGGGTATATCGCTTCGTTGTCTTCCGTCGTTTCTGTCGCTCCCTTGATGCGTAACATATAATTCGGGTTAGGCAGATTGACGGAGATAGAAGAGTAATCGGTTGCGGTGCTTCCGTAGCGTTTGAACGTCACCGGAGCTCCTTCCGTCACCGTCTCCGCTTCAATATGGAATGATAAAGGGATTGCGGCGGGCATGGGTACGGGCACTAGTAAGTAGTCGTGCAAAGCAAAAGTCTTGTTGAAAGACGCAACCTCTTTGGGATAAAGGGAAGAAGAAACACTTCTTGTTCCCGATGCTTCTCCGGTCCACACGTTGAATTGGGTATATAATGCGTTTCCGGTTTCATATACGATTCGGATGTCTTTCAATGCTTCCGTCCATGCGCTGCCGTCTTCGGCGGTCAGTTTCACCCAGGGGAGAGACAGTTTTACGAACGGACGCCTTAATTTGATGGAAGTCAGTTTGTCTTCATCCCCTTCTTTCACGGCTCCGTTTGCTTCGATGGTGAATGTTTCGGATTGTCCCGCATAAGCGTCTTCTATATTTGTTTCGTTGGCGGCAGCTGCTGCATGAAGCGTTCCGATTGTTTCGATGAGGCGGATGTCGCTTAATCCTTTCGAGGTGTCGTAGATTAAGTCGGCTGTTGTTCCTGCCGCGATATAGTCAGCCCAGCAAATCGCTTTGTAGGTATCATTGGGTGGCAGATGCACGTCCGGGAAAGTGATGGCTCCCGTCAGTCCGCTGTTATCATCTATAAATAGCTGGGCTTGTGCTACGCGCAGGTCTGTTGTTTTCGAATAAACTTCCAGTTTGCAGCGCAGGCGATAGCCCGCAGGCACTTGCTTGTTGCCGCCGGCACGGGTGATTGTTCCGTTGTCCGCGGCTGTTTCCGGTTCGTTGGCGGCGTTCGTGTCCACTGTTGCCTGTATGGAAATGCTGGTTTTCGGCCCTTCGGCCGGTTCCGTATTCAGGGGCGATTCGTTGGTGCATGCCGCAGTGAGGAACGACAGCCCGAAACACAATGTCCGGAAATACTTCTGATGATTCATAAGCCTATGTTTTTTCATCTTATTCTATCCTTAATAAATTATTCATTAATCAGGTATCACTATTTCTATGATTTCTTCAAATTCATCGTTGATACCCGGTGAGCTGGGCTTGCGGACCGTCAGGAATGCACCGTATACTAAAGTATGCTTGTTGCGTTGCATACGTATTTCCGCGTTACCGCTTTTATGTATGTTGGTTCCGTCTGCCGCATGAGTTTCTACGATAATATTATAATAGTTGTCCGTACCGTCGCCCGGACCTATAAAGATGAGGTCTTCTGCCAGTTTGTATTCCTTGCCCTCGGTGTGTATGCTTACGGGATGGTCGAATGTGGCGCCGGATTGCGAGCCGCTTGCCACTTGGCGGAACGTGTCGAACATGGGCGGTATCCACATTTGGTAATTCACCTTGGCGGTATGCGGTTCCGGGGCGTCGGCTCCGGCTTTCTCGAAGTAGTCTTCCATATCGTTGGAGATTATGGTATATGTACCGAAGGGACGTAACAGTTCCAGCTCTTCCGTGAAGTCGAGATCATTGGAGTGTGAATGAGGTCCTCCATATCCACTGTAATCCCAGATGGCGCTTGCGCTGAAAGCATCTTTGGTGGCTCCCGCTCCGAATGGTTCTTTTATCTTGACGCTGGTGAGTGAGGTTACATCGAAATAAGGATTGCTGCTCTGGCCGGTGGCCAAAGGTTCGGCCCATGCTAGGACGGCTATTCTGTTTGCGGGAAGGTCGACGGTTACTTTATGGCTGTTGTTTCCTTCGGCAAGCGGGCCGCCGTTCACAATTTTGCGTTCCAGTTGCGTTTCCAGTTTGCCGTCATCGCTTATGGTCCAGAATTCCAGTACATATCGTACAGTCAGGCTGCCTGCGCTGCGTGTGTAGTTCGAGTAAATCGGCTCGTTATCCCATGCGGTATTGAATTTGAGCGTCAGTTCGGTGCGGCAGATGTGCGGATGCGCATCCAGATAACAAAGGTCTTTCTTCTCACATGAGCTCATCAGTAGCAGGATAAGTATGAGCAGTGCCGCCGCGGATGCGGAAATAATCGTCACCAACCTTTTACGTCGTATCGCCTCTTTCCGGGTTAGCCATTCAGATGCGTTATATTTGTTATATAAATCCATAGTTTCAGTATCTTTTTCTGTTCTCATAATCAGGTCCTCTTATGATTTAAAATCTCCAGACGAGTGATGCCTTGATTTTGCTTGGTCCCCAATAGTTTTTACCTTTATGTTCTTTGAATGCATTGCATGGGTCGTACCAGAAATACTTGTCGTATCGGAGCCGGTTGTATCCGGCAGAGATGCCCAAGTCAAAGTAGAGACAGTCGAAACGGTTGAACTTAAAGATATATCCGTAAGAGATCCCCAGTCCGCGAATGTTGCCTTGGCGTCCGGTGCTTCCGAATTTCACGTCATACTCGCCGTACAGTCCATACAATCCCCAGTAGGAACCTTGGAAAGAGCGGTCGTCACGCATATACATACGTACTTCCGGCGATACGGAGGCTACGTTGTAGCTGTTGCCTTTGGCTTTGCTGTCTTTCAGCCAGCGGTAAGCACCTTCAACGGCAACGGAATAGCGGTTGCCCAGATAGGCTTCCAGCTCGATGTTGGGCGTGATAAGGGCTGCCCAGTAGGCGAGATTGGTTTTGATTGCCATAAACGGCGGATCACATCGGCAGGGTTCCGGTTCCTGTACGACCGGTTTCTGCGGAGTTCTTTTTACGGTGTCCACTTCTACTACCTTTATTTCTTCCTTTACCACCGGTGGGGCAACGACGGGCACAATTCTTAATAACTGCACACTGCTTGCGCTTCTTAATTTAGGATAGAAGTGATTGAGCATATAGCGGTAAGTACCTCCGGGTAGCTTTTTCAGGGCTATTTCCCGGTCTGTTCCTTCGGGAGTGTTATCGAGAATATCCAGTATGCGGTCTTTTTCCTTTATATCGCTTTTTTCGACCATGACACGCAGTTCGTTCCAGTTTTCTCCTCCTGCCACTACTTCGAATAAGTTGGGAGAGAGTCCTGTCTTAGCTACAAGATAGTCTTTCAGCACGTCGGCTCTTGCGGCGCTGAGCCGTAAGTTCAGTGCTAACGGGCCTTCGGGAGACGCATATCCAATGATGCGGATGTGATCGATGACGTACTCATTTTTGTCTATAATCTCTTGTACTCTGTCGATACATCGTTGCAGAGTACCTCTGTTGCCGTTATAATCCAGATCAAGATTGCTTTTTCCTGTTTTGAAATGGATGTACCAGGCTTCCGGGTCCTTTGTGATTGAGTCGTTGGGGAGTATCTGCCCCCATGCGGCACAAGTCAAAAGAATACTTCCGGCTAATAGGCATAGCTTTCGTCTTAAATATTCCATACTGGTTTTAAATTTTTGTTTCTCTATGGTGTGCGCCGTTACTTTGTAGGTAACGGCACATGCTTTCTCGAACAGCTGGAAGCGTCCTCAAAACGGGATGGGTAGGGGTGAAAATAGTAAAGAGAAGTCGTGCCTACTGTGAATACAGTTGCCAACTCTAAATGATCGTCTCCGCATGGCGGATACGAATGGAATATTTATACGACAAAGTTGCTTGACTTAGCTTGGAATGTTTTTCATTTTAGCAAATTCTTTGCTTTTTTATAAAAACCTGCAAAAAAATGTTAGATTTGTTTTCTTATTTCAAAATCAATTTCTATATTTGCCGAATCTTATGAAGACTGTTACCTACAAAGTAACGGGAACGTAATTTATTAAATTACAGTGTATTAAATAGTATATTTTGATTTTTGATAGTCTTTTCTGCTTCTTGTTTTACGTAAGAGATTATCATTCTGTTTGTCCGATCTATTTCCTTTTGCTCAAAAGCCTTTAAATAAGTCTCGGTCACCTTTATGGAAGAGTGTCCTAAGGCGTTGCAGATGACTCCTGTTGCGCATTTCTTTTGGTAGGCTGTTGTGGCCCACGTGTGGCGCGCAGTATACGAAGAGAGCTTTTCGCCAAGATTCATCCTTCTTGATAATTCGTTCAGTCTTCTGTTGAAGCCTCGCAGGATGGCTTGATACAGTCTGTATTCCTCTTTACTCCCGAAACAACTTCCATTTTGTATCTTTGGACTGTTTGGCAGGATGGATAATAAATAAGGTGATTGAGGATTCCGGTTGGCCAGCTGCTTGATGAGTCGCATGGCTTCGGGGGTTACGTTTACAGTGATAATTCGTCCGGTCTTTTGTCTCTTATAGATAAGTGTATCTCCAATCAGATCGCATTTCCTTAATCGGGCAAGATCGATAAATGGCATTCCTCTAAGCAAAAACAGGAGGGTGAACCATGACTGTGCTTCTTTCAGTGAGGGGAGTGTTTGTTTGGCAACAAGTATATTTCCCATATGCCCGGCGGTCAGTGACCGTTTGGTGTCTGCCCGTACGCCGGTATATACGGTGTCGAACAATCCCTGCCGCCATTTCATCCGTTTTTCTTTCGTTGCTCTGTGGTAGATGGCCCGCAACATACGCATATAGGTAGATACGGTGTTCATACTTAGCATGTTCTCTAATAGGTATCGCTCGAAATCCTGCAGGAGGACCGGAGTGAATACTTTATCCAATTTTATAGTACCTTTTTGCCTGACTTGCCAATATCGCAAAATCGCATTTAGTGTACTTTGGTAGACGTGGGCTGTCCCATACCGCCCTTCGCTTTCCAGTCTTAGTATGACTGTCTCCATAAATTTTTTTAAATCATTCATAATTCCCTTGTATTTTTCAATTAAAAACTGAAGGAACAATGTGGACGTCGGCTACTTGTTTGCCCGTTTGAGTAATCTTTGCATTTCATAGTTTCATTTTAACTGTTGTTTTTGTTTCTTGTGTGAACTGATATTTTTGTTTGTTCTCTGCTGATCTGCCCTTTTTCCCTTCACTCTTCAAAGATAGGAAATAGAAAAACAAAAGTTTTTCATTTGTTTTGTTTTTCTATTTCTATATGTACTATACTCGCTTTGGTGGTTTTTGTTTCCCGACATATAGTTGCTAATCAATATAACGTGAATCGTGTTGTTTGATATTCTGACGCGATTTGTTGCGGCTTGTGAAAATAATAGTTTTATGCCATTGCGGAAAGTGTAATATGCTATTTCGTTATCTGATAGAGGATTATCTCACAAAAGATATTTTCGTAAATTTGATGAGCAACCTAAATTTGAACCTTAATCCGATATCTTTTCTCTATTATATAATTCTTTATTATATGATTCTCTATTATATAAGGTATTGCATCATTATCATATAACTTTGTTGGAACCTGATTTATTTCAGAACAACTAAATAATAATTTGAATAGGTGTAATTCCTTCCCTATATGTACCTTTATGTCCTGTGCTTTTGTCCTTTCTTGAAAATGATATTTTCATTTCTTTGGGGAATGATCTCTCTTGGTTTTTACAAACTTACAATTCGCTCTCCAATTCCTTCCTGCAAACGATTTTCAATTTTCGTTTCTCATATTCTCATAGGTTGTATGGTAATCGACTGTAGATCATTGATATAACACTATGAGAAATAAAATAGAAAACTGCATTTCTCATAGTTTTGCCGTCATTTTACCCCCAATACGGTGTATTTCTCATAGCTTTTCATCACTTTTCAAATCGTTTCTCATAGGTTTTGCATGGCATTTTCATCGCATTTTCATCGTTTCTCTTCCTGCTCCCATCTTCCTTTTATGCATTTGGGCTTTTTCTCACCCATTATTGGTGCTGTTCTGTTTTTCCCTCCGTTTTTTCCATGAACTTTTCCGAATTCAGTATTCTTGTTATCTTCTTCCCTTCTTTTCCTTTTATATAAGTAGTCTGTGATAAATCAACTAGCTTCCCTTATCTAAACGCTTTTGTATCTTTATTCCCCTTTATCCCTTAATGTTTTAGCCTAATGATTGTTGTGTTTTCCTATAACTATTCATATCGTTCCACTCCAGTGCATAGAACATTGCACTCTAGTGAACGGTTTTATCTACTCTAGTGCACAGTTCTTTCCACTGGAGTGGAACGGTTTGAATGCTTATAGATAAATACGCTAATGTCTACTCTCTATGCTCTGAATGGCCATTTTCTAATATATTGTTTAAGTATCGTATGATTGTATATTCAGCTTAGCTTGAATCCACGATACTTTAATACTTCCTTTAGCTTGTGAAAGATTGCTTTTTCTAATATGAGTTGCTTTAAAAAAGTCTATGATAAACACTTTGGTTTTGGTACTGTGTAGCATAAATACTTTGCAAAACAGTTTGAATGATATGAGAAATGATTTGAAAGTCTATGAGAAATGCACTGTTTTCAGTATAAAACGCTGGTAATACTATGAGAAATGCCGTTTTTATTTTATTTCTCATAGTGTTATATTGATGATTTACAGTTGATTATTGTGCAACCTATGAGAATATGAGAAATGAAAATGAAAAATCATTTCTAGTGGCGCTGCGTCGCTGAATATCCTGTTAATCGTACCCAATTAACCATTCCAATTAATCCATCCTCTTTAATAATCTCCTTTTGTAATTTCCCTTTGTGGTATATCCCTAGTATTCTTTTTACATTTGGTTCATTTTCTTGCTTTCCTTCTATATTGTCTTCTTGTCTCTTTCTTCCTGTTGTCTTTTTCTCATCTGTAATTCGACTGTAATTTTGTTATTTCTTTCTTCTGCATCTTTTTCTCTTTTGCGTGCGCCTACGCGCCCGCGTGTGATATAATAATGTGTCCCATGTGTACCGTTTCCGCCCGCAATCCACTTATGATAAAAAAATATGTTCTACAACATCATTATCTTTCAGCGCTTTAGCAGATTCTTTCAAAAAAACTTCGAAAAAAGAGTTTAATATATTTGGATTGTATACCAAAAGGGCGTACTTTTGCACCCGCTTTCCAAGAGAAGAAAGCCTTGCAGAATTGACATAGTGAAAAAGCGAGATTGCGCTTAAAGAAAAGAACAAAAAAACTTCCAAAAAGTTTTGGAGTATAATAAATAAAGTTCTTATCTTTGCAGTCCGATTCGCAAAGAAAACGGCCTTTGTTTTTTCTTTTATACATTCTTTCCCTTTCGCATAGAGAGCCTGAGAAATGAGTAAAAAGAAAAAATGAAAAAAAACTTCCGAAAAAGTTTGGTGGTTAAAAATAAAGCCTTTACCTTTGCACCCGCTTTTGAAACGAAAGCAGCAAGTTCTTTGAAATATTGATAAACAATACAAGTAGTACAAGTAAAAAAATAGAACCGTCAATACTTGTCCGAGAGAGTAGCGATATGATTGAAGATAATAGGTATTTGAATAAGGTCAATAAAATTACGGCGTCCTGAACAGAGCAAAAAAAATCATCTTAACAGATGAAAAAGATACTTTTACAATGAAGAGTTTGATCCTGGCTCAGGATGAACGCTAGCTACAGGCTTAACACATGCAAGTCGAGGGGCAGCATTTTAGTTTGCTTGCAAACTAAAGATGGCGACCGGCGCACGGGTGAGTAACACGTATCCAACCTGCCAATAACTCGGGGATAGCCTTTCGAAAGAAAGATTAATATCCGATAGTATATTAAAACCGCATGGTTTTACTATTAAAGAATTTCGGTTATCGATGGGGATGCGTTCCATTAGTTTGTTGGCGGGGTAACGGCCCACCAAGACTACGATGGATAGGGG